>Ga0307431_1002062_pt1 | contig 10808 bp, 14 predicted proteins | sample SalMarWE160170MG_FD_202155 | JGI IMG/M metagenome (GOLD analysis project Ga0307431, IMG submission 202155) | Salt marsh sediment microbial communities from the Plum Island Ecosystem LTER, Massachusetts, United States - WE1603-170 | ecosystem: Environmental > Aquatic > Marine > Intertidal zone >... | reverse complement strand
TACCGGGAACAGTTATTTTTTCTTCATTGATAGAACGTATATATGGTAATCTGTTTTTCATGTTATAAGTTTAGTATAAGTCTTGATCTTTAATATGCCATTTCAAGTCTTCTTCTGTAATTTTCAAGTCTTTTTCGCCCGGTAGATATTTTCCTGTTTCTGATTTATAAAGTTCTTCCACATCTTTAAATGTAACTTTATCAACATTATAATCAAATTTTTTCATATAATCCTCTGACAACTCTAAGTCATATTCCCATATATCAACATTAGCACTCACAGCAGAGCCATATATTTTTTCTGCATCTTTACTGTCAACACTGTAATATATGCTAACATACAGATCATCACCACCATCATCATCATCAAATACCATATGTCTGGTAAGTTTGACTTCTGTATCACCTATCATCATTTTACCAAATTTACCAAGATCAACTTCCGAAAACACTTCGTTTACAGAATCACTCAGTTCTTCCAGCATTGGGAGTCTTTTTACAGGACTTCTTTTAGTACTTTTTGAATCCTCATGTTTTTTTCTACGTATGCTTTTCATGTTTTTATATTTTTATGTTTTAAATACACCTTTGAACAATACTGTTTCCAACCCATCAGGGTTTTGTGATATGATGTAAAAGAATTTGTTGTTGTAATTCCTTATATCCATAGATTGAGTCTTCACTATTTTAAAGGCCAACTGGCCTTCATTTTTGTTAAACTCATCACTAAGGAATTCACTTATATTAAGTTTAGAATTATCATTTTTAATAAATGACATAAAATATGTTGATATACTATCCAATTCCACTGGAGCAGTATTGTTATCAACATCTTTCTTCGATAGGTTAAATTTGAAAAGATTGTCAAATGGTGTTATTTCTATTTCATAAATTTCTTCGTTATTGCTGTTTAAAACGATAGCATTGTTATCAACATAAATAGAGGTTATTTTGGTTTTTATCAAATTAACAAGGTTGTCTTTGACATCCATAACATTATCATACCTCTTGTTGTATATTTTTAATGGTTTTGTTGTACCACCAACATTAAGTCTTATAGGAATCTCACCATATAGATGAGTATTCATACTTGATATAGATGCTCTTTTTACAATAGACCTACCATCTGTATCATTGAACAACCTTATTTGGTAATCTACACTAAATGATGTAGCCCTATCTGCATATTTTAATATTGGCCGTATTTTGCGTACGCTATCATAATCATCCCTTTGTACAGTATTGATATTATCAGTTTCTTGGAAAGATTCACCGATCTGTTCTACAATGAGTAAATCATGGATTATATAATAACTGTTTCCAGCCAGACTATTTAGGCTGAACATAAAATCTTCTATTGGATTCCCATCATATTTTGCAGCATATTCAAAATAACCCTTGTCGTTTTCAATTATGTCAGCAGTTAATAAATCAAATTCATCGGTTGTGTTGAATGAAATTTTTTTATTCTCTCCAGAATGGTAATATATGATACCGTTTTCGGTGGTAGTCCTATCAATAGCATTGTATTCACAATAAATGTTTCTTGCTGTGGAAACACCTGCCCCATCTGTAAACAAATAAGCAAGAGTATTAGGGCTTGATGGGTCTGATATTTGTTGTGATATGATATACTCCGGTGATGGAACATAATATTCAATATATTTATCAAATACAAATTGTCCAACCCTTAATGGTTTTGGATTAAAGTATATAAGGTCTTTTCTACCTTTATCAAACGCAAAATTACTCAATCTGAGAACACTATCCTTGGCGGTTCTCAGATAAATGCTTGTTATGAATCCGTTTATATCATCCAGATTGTACCCAGACATCATGTGAATTCTTATTCTATCGTAATCTGTATCGTAATTTATAGGTGTGATGATATCTTCAACCGCAACTTCTGAATCCACGTTTGGATAAAAATAAGCCGAATCATTGTCTAACAACGCATATTTTCCATTTTCTATTTCAACAACTGTGTTATCAACAACGTTGGAGGTTATTTTGGTAGAATCGTTATCATTAACTATCGTGTTAAAACCCTCATGTCCATTCTCAATCTTCCTGAATTTTGTGGAAGCAGTATTCCAATTGTTGGAATTGTATTGGTATTCCAACATAAAATAAGGGCTTAATCTAAAATATACTGATGTCATACCTTGTTTTTTATTATGTATTCGATACATAATAAAAGGTTTTCACAATGAAATCTAAAAATGAATATGTAACTTTGTTGTCAAGTGTAGTTGCTGCATCATTTGTTGTAACAAAAAATAAAAAGGATGGCATCATACAACACATAGAATTAGAATTGAAACGGATATTGCTCCAGACCGATTTTGATAATATAGAGTGTATATATGAATACATTTTAGATTTCTTCACAAGACCCGAAAATGATGATATATCACCAGAGGACATAGAAGAACTGGCAAGAATTACTCAATTGTCAGTAACGAATACAATAGAAAACTTATTCATTGCAGCCTAAGGCAATCCCATACTTGGTGTGGCTTTTTGTAACATCTGATTAAGATATACCAGATACAATGGGTTCGTTATGCCTAATCTCTCTATAGTAGGCAGATCATCTTTTTTGAAAGGTAAAGTTTTGGATAATTCGGGGTTGATATTTATGCCACCAATTATCGGTATGTTCAATACTTCAACACCAGTTTTGTCTTTTATTTTTTTATTAGCTCCACGAAATAAAACCAACCAAACACTTGCTGCATCTGCTATTGGTAAAAACTGTAATGTAAAAACAACAGGAACTATAACGAGACCATTTATAGTAAGCCATATAACAATTATTATCGGACCAATCTTTATTGTTATTAAATGTATGAATATTATGGGGAGTGGTACTTTTAATATTCCTGCAGGGGTTGGTATGTAAAGACCTATCTTCCAATATATTGGTAAGAGAGCTATCAAATTCAGATATTTAGTAAATTCCTTCCAATATTCATTGGCAGATATATCGCTTTCCGCATTGACCTCAGAATATGTCTTATTATTATTATCTTTTTTATATTTTGTTTCTGTATCATCAATTTCCAATGGCTTACCACAACACAAAATTTGTGTCATATCTTTCTTTATGGTATTGGATATATTATCAATGTCAGTATTTTCCAATAACGATACCATATGGTTGTGTTTTTCAATAAAGGCATCAACCATATCCACAAAAGTTTCTGAATATTCTTCCTTTTTGCTTGTGTAAAAATTGTATCCTATCTTTTTTGCGTTGTCCTTCAATTGTGTAAACCTACTTCGTATTTTTTTCTCATTTGATACAAGTAAAGAATACAATTGATCTTGTTTAGTTTTTATATATTCCGGGTCTTTAGCCTCTTCTTCGCTAGGTTCAACACCATATTCACCCATTATATCACCAACAATACTATCTTTAGCATTATGTTTGTTAAGTTTATATTCAATCTGTGAATCATAAAAATCTATCTGGTTACTTATGTCTCTAATTATATCATCAAGTTTTTTATCAGCTTTCGCTCTTACGGCCTTGGATATTCCTATTTCTATGATTGTTACTGGCAGGTCTCTGGAAAATATGCTAAATTGATAATTAAATGAAGTTATATCTTTTTTATAATTTTTCACCAATGTTCTCATTCTCCTTGTGAAATATAATCCGATACTGGAAATGGTAGTGTCAGTATATTTCATATTTTTGATGGTATCTTCTAAAAATTGTACACCAGTGGTGTTGTTTTTGTATTTATAATATGTTAGTAAAGCATAAAAAGTGTTGTGTAATACTAATGAGGCAGCATAATAATCTGACAGATAAAAATCAAATTTCTGAAATTCTTCTGCATCCTTGATGGTTTTCTCTTTAATAATGTCAACCATGCTGGTTATATTTTTCACGCAATTATCTATACATTCTTTATCACCATTATCAGGACTGAATGTGGTATTCATAAATTTCGCTGCTTCTGTGATGGAACTTGTGTCGTCACGTTCTACTTCTTTCAGTCTTTCAGCACCAAATTTATTATAATAATCAATAGCATCCTGAATATCTTTTCTTTTCATACCATCAGGCAATTTCCCATCATTATCATTAAGTATACCATTAACCAATTTGTTCCTATCATCTTTATTTAATGGGAATACACATTTATCGAAGTATTTAGCCAATAATGAAACCCTATCACATGGATTTTTATCAAATTTTTTATTGATAGCATTTTCAAGGTTTTTTATATCAACACCTTCAAATATTGGATTTTCCAATAATTCTTTTATTTCCTTTGGTACTTCCATGAAATGTTTTAATTATGTATCAAGATAAATAATTAAAAGTTTTATATGTCGAGGTACAAGGCAACCAGATCAAGAAGAAATTTCAATAATGACCCCGGATTTGATTATAGGGGTAAAATATTGTTGAGACATACAGACCCGGCTTTATGGGAAAATTCTGTGATGAGAGGATTTGGTATACGCATTGAGAGGATTCTTGGTGAAATGTGGTATCAAATAAAAATGATTAAAAAATCTATAAATTTTATAGTTGATGCAGATGATGATAATATAAACTAAAACACCATGGATTTTATAACCAGTTTTTTTAGAGCAGTATTTATAGAGAGAGATAAAGCGAAAATAAAGGACTCTATCGTTACCATAGCTCTGGTGATAATATCGTTCTGGGTTGTCAAATCATATAATAACATAAACAACAGTATAACCAATAATTCTACAAAGATAGATAGACTTGATAATTATAGATTGGTTGTTATAAATCTGTCTGATTCTGTGTTCACTGTGAAAAGTTCAAAAATACTTGAAGAAACAGATAACAGAATAGAAACAGTGGTGGAACTCATACATGAACTGGATGAGAAAAGAAGATCAGAAATTGATTATGTAACTAAATACAAGGATAAGAGTTATGAAGAAATAATGGACATTCTTAAGCTCAACGAAGAAAATTGGGAATTTGAAGTTAGAAGAAATAGAATAAAAACATCATTTAAGACAATTGAACCGGAATCATTAATTATATCAGCACCATCAGAAGAAATAATGTTACAGCCAATGGAGGCTGAGCTTGTTGTAGAAGAATCAATACCGGAAATTATTGAGGACAGAATGGTGGCTGAGGAAGAAATTGTTGGAGACATAGAACCAATAGAAAACCCAAGGAGACCCAAAAGAGAAAGATCAGATTCAACTAAAAATATATTTAAAACAATAGGTGGGTGGTTTAAACCAAATTAATCGATATTGTTTCCATTCGTGAACACATTACCTAAATTTGATTTTGCAAAATGTTCCAATATTGTTTCTATTTCTTGAGTAGTAAGTTTATCAGCATTATCAAATACTTCTGTCAAAGTTCTGAATAAGGCATCTTTTTTACTTATTTGACTTCTTTTACTTATATCATCAGAATTTAATGCTTCCTCTCTCAAATTATTGTCGGTAACATCGTCCTGTTCTGATCGAGGGTTTAAAGAATCATATCCCAATATGGCCTCTCTCATAAGTCCTTTTGGGTCTCCCAATCTACCCTCAGCAATACCAGCAATATTTGGACTCCTACCGTTTATTATATCATCTGCTAAACCAGCACCGCTTGGGATTTGTTCAGTAAAATACCTATTACCCAATACTGCTTGTTTGAATTTGGAATCTATGACATCAGTAAAATACCTATTGATCATTTGGCCAGCTACATTTATTGGATTATAATCTGTTAATATTTGTTCTTTTTTTCTATCAAATTCATCTTTGACAATATTTATACCATCAGTCACAGTTGATCTTACCTGACCCTTTAAATCATTACCCAATTTATTGAGCCTACTTTGTTTTTTGTTGAATGGTTGTGTTACATCAGGATTCTTTGGTCTTTGTATTGTATTGTCTTTGTATAAAACATCAAAGACATCAATTTTGTTATGATCAAAATGTGTATTACCAGTTATTATTTTAAATGAATTTTCTGCTATTTCCGGTTGACTGTTGTTTATTGTGTCAAGAAATGGGTTTGATTCAGAAAAATCAAATGTGCATCTTTCGAAACCTATATCATAAATACCAAGGTCTTTATTGAGTTCTTTAAAATTACCACCAACATAAGTACCATTCACTAAATTGTCAACAAACGATCTGAAACTTCTTATCTCAGATAAAACAATCTTCATCTTAAATTCTGTAAGATTGATTGGCACAGTACGTCTTCTATATCTAGCATCATAGGTTGCATGGACATAATTTTCAACAATGGATGCTATTCTTAAATCCATTGATTCGTTGGTTTCTATAGTCAATTCTTTTTCATGGACAGATTCACCGGGTAAAAATTCATAAATATTGCCTAATCCAGACAATGTTAAAAAGAAATGTGGGTGATTTTGTGATAAAGAAAAGAATTGCGATATGAATCTTTTTAATTTTTCTGCTCTGACCGTTTCACCACTATAAAGAAGATAATGGTATGCTGATTCTCCAAGACCTATATCCATATTAAACAATGGAGAAGATGGATTGAACCACAAAGAAAACCCTATTGTGGTAGGATCATCAAGATAAAATTTACCAAACTCTTCTGTGTGCTTTTTAGAAGCAGTATCCAAGAAATTTTCTAATACTGTAAAATTCGCAGGTGGAATATACTCAGGTTTCTTGTCAGTAGATTGATGTTTGGTGAAAGCATCCATGTATTTTATTTTTATTATTTATTATCTTCCCTGAAACTTCATCTAAAGACAGATAATACATGTAGCAAATCAATTGTATATGAAAATTATTATAGTAGGTAAATCGGGTTCAGGAAAAGATTATTTCAAACAATATTTAATCAGTAGAGGATTACGACCGGATATTTCATGTACTACCCGGCCAAAGAGAGAACACGAAACAGACCATATTGATTACAATTTCATGGAAGATAATGATTTCATGTATTTTGTAGAGAAAAAAGAAATGATACAATGGCAAGAATTCAACGGATTCAAATATGGTACAATAATCAATAGTTGGAATAATGCTGATGTTTTCATAATGAATGTTAGTGGTCTTAAACAATTAGACCCGGAATTGAGAAAACAGGCGTTGGTGTATTATCTGAACATAGACAGCACCACCAGATTTAAAAGAATAATAAAGCGAGATTACGATATCGATGAATATAATGAAGATACACCAAATTATAGTGAAATTGGGGATACCATCAATAAACGGTTGGTTAGTGATGCAGATGAATATAAAGATTTCACAGGTTATGATATAGAAATAACAAATCCAAACTTCTTAAATATTAAGCCATGAATTCAATATTAGAAACAAACTTCGATTTCAAAGGACAAGTAGGAACAATATATCACGGGAAAGTGCGTGATGTGTATAATATATTGGATAGATATCTGGTTATGGTAGTTACCGATAGAATATCCGCATTTGATAATGTCTTACCACAAGGTATACCACACAAAGGACAAGTTCTTAATCAAATATCATGTGCCTTGATGGATAAAACAGATGATATTTGTCCAAATTGGAAGATAATATCTCCAGACCCCATGGTTACAATAGGCTATAAAGCAGACCCGTTCATGGTAGAAATGGTTATAAGGGGCTATCTCACAGGACATGCATGGAGAGAATACAAAGCTGGTAAAAGATCAATATGTGGTGTAAATATGCCAGATGGAATGATTGAAAATCAAAAATTTGAAACACCAATCATTACACCAACAACCAAAGCTGTTAAAGGACACGATGAGGATATTTCTAAAGAAGACATAATAAGTCATGATCTTGTGAGTGAATCAGATTATGCTGTTCTGGAAGATTACACTACCAAATTGTTCGCTAGGGGTACTGAAATAGCAGACGGTATGGGTTTAATTTTGGTAGATACCAAATATGAGTTTGGATTAGTGGATGATAAAATTGTGCTGATTGATGAAGTACACACCCCTGATTCATCCAGATATTTCATCAAAAAGGGTTATGAGGAAAGACAAGAAAGAGGCGAAAAACAAAGACAATTATCGAAGGAATTCGTGAGGGAATGGCTCATGGATAGAGGATACCAAGGCGAAGAAGGTCAGAAAATACCAGTAATGTCAGAAAAATTTGTAAATGAAGTATCAGAAAGATACATAGAATTATATAATAAGATTCTAAATGAAAAATTTGAGCCACATATGATGAATGAAACATCGGCTAAAGAAAGAATTTTCAAAAATGTATCAGAATTTGTAAACGCATTATAGGTATGGAAGCAGACTACAACACAACAAGTGAGAAATTTGAATGTTATACCATGAACACTGATGGTAGGTCTGTTATGATACAGGAACATAGCAGTTGTATAGTTGTATTGGTGAAAACTGGAAAAAACACTCCACGAGAAATAATAAAAATGTGGAAGTTCAACAACGGCAGGATTTATTTCAATAATGGGATGATAAATGCTGCCAGTAGTACACATGTAACACCTGCTGAATTTACATTCATATTCGATTCGCTTAAGAAAATGTATACAAAAATGAATAGAAAGCCCGTTAAACTATTCCATATTGGTGACATAGAATTACCACCATATTTTATTGATAGTGATTTCAGTCAAAGATTTTTAGATTTGGTTCATGAAAAACTGAAAAATGTAGATGATGGAGCAAGATTAGATTATGTAATTCCACATCTATTAAGTATGTATGAAGATACACCACACAAAGAATTGTTGATTGATATAGCAGCAACTGCTATAAAAACTGCTATAAAATCCGAAAATTTCGTGCCTGTAGGTTGGTCAAAAATGAGTGAATTTGAAAATTATCCATTTAAGCAACGATGTGGTTTGTGTTTGGGTGTGTGGAACAGTACCGGGAATCCATTATTTTTGTTTGAACTGGCATCATTAGCATATAAAAATTACAACAAATGATTTTTGAAATAACAGTATCAATACTTTCTGTGATATCAGCATCTATCATTCTTATCATTCTCATAAGAACAAAAAAAGTGGATAGGAAGTATAAACTCATCTATGAAGATAGAGACAATATAACCTTCATCAAAAAAGATATTTCTGGTCTGCATTCTAGATATGATTTTGTAATAAATGAACAAGGTATAGATGTGAAGAAGATATCGGTGGTAGACAAAATTGCATTACATGTTGGTTTAATAAATCCGGGGTCAAAACCAGAGGTTTTAAAATGCAACAAGAAAAATATAAATAAATATAAACACGCTAAATTATTGTTGAATTTTTTAGTAGACAATATTAAAACTTGGGGATTATAAAATGACAATTAAAAATATTGATGAACTGCATTTTTTACTCATAATGTATGATGATTTCAAACAATTGCGTGGAAGATCACCAGAAATAACGTGGTTTGATGAAGAAAGCCATACTTATAATATAAAGTATAAAGATGGGTTCGAGTTCACTGCTCCGGAAGACCTTATAAACATATTACACGATGGAGCAGCAAATAATAAAAATCCTATAATAAAAAGTATAGAAACATCTTAATTAAAATAATTGATATGGCTAATGTAAACATAAAAGAATTTGTGGAAAAAGGATATTTACAAGAAGTAAATAGAAATTTTTTTCATCCATTAGGTATGGCTATTACTGTTACCATATTAGATAATGGTGATTTCAAGCTTGTAGGTATACAGGATAATAGAGATAAAAAAGAAGGAATGATTTTTGATCTGGAAAATTCTGACCAAAAACGTATAGATATATTCAATAAGAAAAAGAAATTTATTGAAGAAGATATGGCAGAACGCATAAAAGCAAGAAAACAAAAATATGGGTTTGGTATCGAACCCATTCCAGAAGAAAAATAACAGACATGGATTACAGAAATAAGAGGAACAGACCAAAGCCTAGCGATCAAGATAGGGAAATAAGCAACAATATAAGACATTTGTTTGTTCGTGTGTTCAATAAAGACAAGAGGAAATTCATCAGATTGATAGGAGAAGCAAGAAATCCAAGTGTTGTGGTGGAAGAGGAAAACATCATAAATGGGAAAATGGTGAATGGGAAATATTGTTTATTTGATGATGTTGGTACGTGTATATTGGAAATCGGCCTGTTGTCTAATGCCGACAATTATGAACAGGAAGATATTGATTATATAAGAGAAGTATGCACTTATAAAAAAATATGGAAAATAAGGTTTTCAAATAGCCCACTGTGTTTGTATGGGTATAATTATTTTAATTCCAACAGATCGGACAAGAATGGATATCCTATATTTTCCAAATATAACCCCAAAATATTCTATACCAAAGAATATGCTGATGAAGCTGCAAAAAAATTACTAAAATTTGGATATAAAGTAATAGTTGAATAATGAACTGGAAGACATTAGTTGATATAGAAAAGGAACAAGATTATTATAAAGACCTAATAAAAAAACTTAAGGTAGAATACGATAATTATACGATATACCCACCAAAAGAACTGATATACAACGCTTTCAATCTTACACCATTTCACAAAACAAAAGTTGTTATACTTGGCCAAGACCCATATATAAATTCCGGTCAAGCTATGGGGTTGTCGTTTTCTGTTCCAAAGAATGTGGCCATGCCTCCATCATTAATAAACATATTTAAAGAAATAGCTTCCGACATAGGAGAAAAGCCACCGATGTTTGGTGATCTTACCGGATGGGCTAAACAGGGTGTGTTATTGTTGAACACAACATTGACTGTCAGGGAAGGTGATTCTAATAGTCATTCCAAATTAGGGTGGGAAACATTTACGGATAATATCATAAAACA
>Ga0307431_1002060_pt1 | contig 10820 bp, 6 predicted proteins | sample SalMarWE160170MG_FD_202155 | JGI IMG/M metagenome (GOLD analysis project Ga0307431, IMG submission 202155) | Salt marsh sediment microbial communities from the Plum Island Ecosystem LTER, Massachusetts, United States - WE1603-170 | ecosystem: Environmental > Aquatic > Marine > Intertidal zone >... | reverse complement strand
AAACAAGCTAAAAAATGCAATCCAGGAACTCAAAAACAAGGGACTTATTTATAAAATAGAAAAATATCCTGATGGATGTGATGTATATGTAAGTACTGATTACTACGCTTTATCTATTGACAACAAAAAACAGTTGGCAAGAGGTATATGGACTTATTACAGGATAAGGAAAGATCCTGATATGGTAATGGTTATTATATATGACAAATATAGTGGTAAGAAAATAGGAAAGTACGCAAAATATGGATACGAATCTTATTAGAAAAGTTAGTAAGGCAGGATAAAAAAACAAAGCCAAGAGAAAACTGACAATTTTCATAAAACACCCTATAAAAAAAGCAGGAGGGAAAAAGTCGATAAAACATTCCCCTACTAAAGAAGAAGCAGTAAATGTTGCAAGAAAAATAAGCAAAAAACAAAAAACCGAATTAGTCATCCACGATAAAAAAGGAAAGATACAAAGAAAAGACAGTCACGGCAACGACCCATATCCACCTAAAGGCTAATGCGAATTTCCCCGCAACAGCGGATGAACTAACACACCACCCTTCCTTTCATCAATTTTTACTCATCTACCAAAACATGGCAGAAGAGTAAAAGTTGCCCCCAAACAACCCTTATTTCAAACATTGAATAACGGTTGCTTAGATCATCCACCTACCCCTTCAAAAAACACACCCAAACAAAACTTAAAAAACCCACCTCAATACCAATTGACCTTTACTCAGATAAAATCTAAGTAAAAGTCTCCACTCCTCAACTATTATTCCGCAAACTCAGAATAAAAGTTGCTTCTTCAAGTTTTGTTTCTCCACCCTTCAGTGAGCCCAATAGGAATCCTCAGTTTCGAGACGCTTTTCCAAGACCTCTCACCTTCGTCAGATACCCTCATATCGGAATCTCGTTTACTTCATTCCACTACTCACTTCGTCCCTCGTTCGCTTAACGTTCCAATCATAAAGGATATTTCTGTCCTACTCCGGCAAACCCAAAAGTGGATGACCAGTGGGGAAACATTCGCTTGGCCGCCCAGTGATCCAGCTGCCAAATCCGGCCAAAGTGGGGCGTAGGTGGGGAACATCTCTCCGATATCCCCTGCCGGCAGGTACGGATTTAACCATAAAGTGGTGGACAAAAAAGCGGCAGGAGTAAAAACTCTTACTGGAGGGAAACAAAATTTTGAGTGAGTGCTGTAAGGCAATGCCCTTTTATGCCGCGCTATCGGTAGCCGAATTATTTAAACTTTTCATAATTGCTTTTCAAGAGAATCTTTACTTCTTCTAAATCTTCAGCTTGTTTTATGGGAAACCCTACCCATTTATTTTCATTATCATAAGTATAAATGACAAAATGGTTTCTTCTAGGACATAAATATGAAAAAACTCTCCCTGAAGCTTTTATTGAAATATCATTTTTCGTTGGTTCTATGAGTATATTATCGACATCCCATTCCTTTATTTCCTTCAGGAACCCCTCAACCGTTTTTCTAACTTCTCTATCCGTTATATAATTTAGTCTCTGGTCAATAGTATAGACTTCTACTTTAACAGGCAATGAAGGGATTGTTATTTCTTTGAATACAGGTATGATCTCTTTTGGTTTGTCCTCAAATGCGATACACTGATATGCGAAAAGTGAGATTGGAACGTCAATCCACTTACATCGATTGAGGAGCGACACAGAAAAACCGGGAGCAACCAAAAATAACCGTGGCTTTTGTGTTGGGTCGACTTTCTTATTATAGGCTCTCGCAAACCCTTCAATATTGCTTGCAATGTAATCGTAATAATCAATACCTTGAACGAGCATTCCATCATCCTCTACAACTTTTAATTCGGCCACAATTAAAGCATTGCCTGAATCGGCAAACAGAACATCTAAGGGCCCGCGTTCGGTCCTTTTTTGATGATCTATATACTTTAATCCTTCTTCAATCAAATCTGGGGCTTTCCTGTGTGCGAATATTAAATCTAATATGCGTGTAAGATATACAAGGTTGATGAAGAAAGATATGAAAGAATCGAAGAAAAAGCCTCTTCATGCCTAACTGCCTTTTCTCTACTATTAGTTATCTATGGGTTCCTATGGAAACACGCTCTGGATAATGTTATTCCTCCGGAGTGCACGGCGGAAATTATTTTATCTGTGTTCAGCGTGTTATTCATTCTTTTGTTTATTATTTCCTGGATTTTTGCCTTTCAAGTATTCCAAACCGAAAAAAGAAAAGCAATGCCTTTTCACGAGGATATGGTAAAATACTTTAAACAACAGAATAAGAAAGGTGAGCGAATCATAAAATTTGAAGACCTTTACTACAATTTAGGGATAACAAACAAAGAAGCTTACGAACATAATTGTAAAATTATGGGCCAGGCAACAACGAAGCCCCGCCACCGTTTAGTTTAGCACCACACCCGAAAAAAACACAACTTGTTGATTAACCCGCACCACCCGACGGAAGCTCGCGGCGGGGTTTGGACGAACCCAACAATCAAAGGCTACAATAGAAGGGTAAGCCGTTGTTGCTTCTTGTTATGTGCAGTTGCCCATTCTTTATTTGAGTAAGATAAGTTTATTGGTTTGTGAATGGTCACTTGTTTGTAAACGATAATAGTAGATTCCGCTTGAAAAACCTGTGGCGTCCCACGAAGTTATATAACTTCCAGCATTAAGCTGTTCTTCCACGAGTGTCACCTTTTCCTGACCCAGCACATTGAAAACCTTGAGAGACACGTATTGCAGAGTGGGTAGTGAAAACTCAATTGAGGTAGTCGCGTTAAATGGGTTTGGGTAATTCTGCGACAGAAAATATTCATTGGGCACGTCAGAATCGGTTTGATATACACCACCAGGCGTTTGTGTATATTTTATTGTGGCATAATCAGTAGATGTTGAGCCGCCATAACTGGAACCTGTTACATAAACATTACCTGAGCCGTCCACTGCGATTGAATATGCCAAGTCAGAACCACTTCCCGGGCCATCGTGCCTTGCAACCCATTGCTCAACACCTGGAGAATTATATTTAATGGTGGCGTAATCAGAGATACCTGTTCCTATTCCAGCACTCCAACCTGTCACATACACATTGCCTGTGGCATCTAGTGCTATTGAACTTGCTCTATCACCGTCGTTCCCAGGTCCATTATATCTTGCGACCCACTGCTGAACGCCTGAAGAATTGTATTTGATTGTCGCATAGTCAACATTAGTCACAATTCCGTTACTCTCGCCGGTTACATATACATTTCCTTCTAAGTCCACTGCGATTGATAATGCTTGATCGGTGCTATTCCCCAGTCCATTATATCTTGCGACCCATTGCTGGGCACCCGTTGAATTGTATTTAATTGTTACGTAATCTACACCTGTCCCGCTACCAACACTTCCACCAGTCACATACACATTGCCTGTGGCATCTAGTGCTATTGCGTTAGCCCAATCATCACTCCCAGCACTATATCTAACAACCCACTGCTGAATTCCTTGGGAATTGTACTTGACTGTAGCGATGTCAAATGATGTTCCGCCACTTCCGGTGCTTATACCTGTAACGTACACACTGCCAGAACCATCTACTGCTATTGTAGATGCTCTATCATCACCATTTCCTGGTCCATTATACCTTGCGACCCACTGCTGAACGCCTGAAGAATTGTATTTGATTGTCGCATAATCATTAAAGGTTTCGCCTCCAAAACTATATCCCGTGACATAAACATTACCTGAGCCGTCCACTGCGATTGAATATGCATAATCGTCCCCATTTTCCGGCCCGTTATACCTTACAATCCACTGTTGAACACCTGAGGAATTGTATTTTATAGTGGCGTAGTCATCCCCTGTGCCGCTCCCGCGACTTACACCAGTTACAAAGACATTCCCTGAAGCGTCTATTGCTATTGAACTTGCATTATCAACAGCGTTTCCCGGCCCGTTATACCTTACAATCCACTGTTGAACACCTGAGGAATTGTATTTTATAGTGGCGTAGTCGGATCCAGTTCCAATTCCATCACTTGGACCAGTGACATAAACATTTCCTGATTCGTCTACTACAATCGAACTAGCGCAGTCGCTAGCATTCAAAGGCCCGTTATATCTTGCGACCCATTCCTCCTGCACTTGCGCATTGAGCTGCAATCCCCCCACAAATATTACAACTACAATGATTAACTTCATAATAGGCATACTCCTTTCTGTTGATATTATAAAATAATACAGTTCTGATTTTGTAAGAGTGCCAAATTCATACGACATATATACACAAATTAATTGCAAGAACTCCTTGGTATAGCATAATATTTCTTCTCATATCCTGGGATTGGCAATTGCGCATAACTCATTCATATCCGAATTGTTCGGATATACCACCCAATTTTGAAGATATACGAACTGTTCGCATATACATCCCTCTGGCTTACCATTTCTTTTTGCTCTTTCATTCATGTTTCATTTCCTATTAATATAAGCATATTTACGCTTTAGTCAATGGATAAAAATTTGGAGTTTCATGATTTTTTCTCTCCTGTCAAGTGTGCAACAAAAACAAAATGAGCCCTTGACATCTCCCCCACTTTAACCGTATACTATAAATACAGAAAAAAGAAAGAACCTAAACCAGGAGAATTGTTTTAAAATGAAAGAGAAAAAGAAAGAACTAGAGTACTTCTTCAAACCTTTGGTCTTATACCTGGAGGACCTAGAAAAAATAGAGAAGTGCTTTAAACAAGCAGGATGGAAAACAGAAATTGAAACAGAAGATTTTGTTTTTGAAAGCACAGAAGAATTAAAAAAACAATTAGCAGGAAAAGAACAAAAGCCCTATCTGACTTCGTTACATTTTGCAGCAGATAAACCCCCTAATTACGCAAGATTGTATTTCAATCAAAGCTTAGGAGGTTCTATTGAATTTTATGAAGATACAAACGAAAGTAGAGGCATATTATCCAGAATACAAACGCTATTAAAGGACAGACAAAGAGTCTTTCTTTTAAACTACAGATATATTCTGCCAGCCTTTTATTTAGGGTTTCTCTTCTCTGGAGTTTTGATAGTACTATCTTTATTTTTAGGTACAGAAACTTTATCAAAAAAGATAGTTGTCATAATAGGATGGACATTACCACTTCTTTTTTGGTCTTGGTTTGGATGGTCTTGGAAAATAAACTTCACAGAAGGGGCTCTAATACTCTTAAAAAGGAAAGAACAAAGTTCTTTTTGGCAAAGGAATAAGGAAGAAATCTTGAAGAGTATTACAATATCAGTTCTGTCAATAATAGCCTGGGAAGCCTTAAAATTGTTCTGGCTCTTTATAACTCATTTTAAAAAATAAAAGAACCCCTTGACATCTCCCCCACTTTCAGCGTATACTTTAAATATAAATCGTAAAGTATTGTTTGAAGAACAAAAAAGGAGGCAACAATGCCCAAAAAAACAAAAACAAGAAAAGAGCATCATGTAGTACCTAATACTAAAGGAGGTTGGGATATAAGAAAGGCAGGAGGTAAAAAATCGATAAAACATTCCCCTACTAAAGAAGAAGCTGTAAATACTGCAAGAAAAATAAGTAAAAAACAAAAGACCGAATTAGTCATCCACGATAAAAAAGGAAAGATACAAAGAAAAGACAGTCACGGCAACGACCCATATCCACCTAAAGGATAGCGCGAATTTCCCCGCAACAGCGGATGAACTAACACACCACCCTTCCTTTCATCAATTTTTACTCATCTACCAAAACATGGCAGAAGAGTAAAAGTTACCCCCAAACAACCCTTATTCCAAACATTGAATAACGGTTGCTTAGATCATCCACCTACCCCTTCAAAAAACACACCCAAACAAAACTTAAAAAACCCACCTCAACACCAATTGACCTTTACTCAGATAAAATCTAAGTAAAAGTCTCCACTCCTCAACTATTATTCCGCAAAAACAGAATAAAAGTTGCTTCTTTAAGTTTTGTTTTACAGTGAACCCCATAGGAATCCTCAGGTTCGAGACGCTTTTCCAAGACCTCTTACCTTCGTCAGATACCCTCATATCGGAATCTCGTTTACTTCATTTCACTACTCACTTCGTCCCTCGTTCACTTAACGTTCCAATCGTAAAGGATATTTCTGTCCTTCTCCTACAAACCCAAAAGGGGATGACAGGTGGGGGAAGACTCTTCTGGCCGCCACGTGATCCAGCTGCATTTTTAAGCCAAAGTGGGGCGTAGGTGGGGAATGTATCTCCGATATCTCCACCTATCAGTGCTTACTTTAGGTGCAATATTAGTAATTACTGATTCTTTCTGGAATGCAATTAATCCTTTATCTTGACAAGTTATCCTGATTTAGGTATAATTAATAAAAAGGAGTAATGTAGTGAGAAAACCAAACGAATTAATATGTGATAGATGTGGAGGAAGAATGGTAAAAGGAAGACGAGCGAAATCTGGGGGTTGTGTTTTATTCGTAATTGGTTTTTTACTAATGTTTAGTTTTTTTTTATTTCCTATTGGACCGATAATTGGAATAATATTGATTATAGGTTCTTTTGCGATGGGAAATGAATATTATTGGATATGTAAAAACTGCAAAATTAAAATTCCTCGAGGGACTGATTGGTGGGAACTTTGGTAAAATGATACTTTTATTATTTTTATTCAATACAACTTTAACTGAAAAAGATTATAACGAAAAATTGTATCTATTGAATAAAAAAGAACCTGATCAAGCTGCTCTATATGCTTTTTTATTCCCTGGTCTCGGCTATTTTTATTTAGGAAATCCACCTAAAGGAATTGGTCATATAATTACAACGGGAGGAATGATTTGCCTTACAACATATTTTTATAAAAGAGAAGAAGGTCCTGTATGGCTTGCTCATCTTTCTCTCTGTGGTTTAATAGGAATGAGAGTTTCTGAAATATTTAATTCGTATAATGATACAAAAAAATATAATGAAGATTTGAAACAGCGATTAGAAATATCTCCGAAAATTAACCTGATTGAAAAAAGTATTGAAGTTTCTGTTTTATTTAAACTTTAAATAATTGTTTTAATTACCCTTACTACTTTCCCTTCAATACGGACATCCGCCTTTTTGTAAAGTTTAGTTTCATCTTCCGTTACTGGTGGGGAACGCATCTCCGATATCCCTCTCCGGCAGCTGCCAAAATAAGCATAAAGTGGGGGGACAAAAAACAAGGCAGGAGCTTCTAACTCCTGCCTCAATAATAATGACACCTCAAACAAAAAAACGAAAAGACAAATATAATGTATCATCCTTTTCTTCCCCTGTCAAGAGGGGGAAGAAAAACCAAGCGGGAGCAAATCGCTCCCGCAAGGAAAGTATAAAAAAACTAAGTATATTTATATTATATAGTTCTTTTTCTCTCCTGTCAAGAAGGACAAACCCCACGAACCCAATAAACTCAACTACCTCACAAACATAACTTTCAAAGAAGCCTTTTTCCCTTCCACCTCAAGCCTCAGGAGATAAATCCCTGAAGAGGATTTCTCCCCGGAGTCTCCCCTACCATCCCAACTAACAGAATGAACACCGGGAGACTGCTTACCCGAATAAAGGTCTCTCACTTTTTGCCCAAGCATGTTGTAAACGGAAATATCTACATTAACCGCTTTTCCCAATTCATACCTAACGGTTGTTTTGGTGGTAAAAGGATTTGGGTCAGCGGAAGACAAAGAAAATGAACCGGTATTTATATCTTCTTCGATTCCACCTTCTTCGGGTTTTAACTTTATTAGGTATACATCAGCATCACCTGATCCGTAAGACTTAGTATATCCCACAACAATATATCCACCGTCGGATGTCTGCTGAACTGACGAACTTTCATCATCACCCCCTCCTCCGTAAGTTCTTGTCCAGAGCGTATCCCCCGAAGCATTCGTCTTTATTAAATATACATCAAAACCACCCGATCCGTAAGAATAAGTCCACCCCGCAACAATATATCTACCGTCGGATGTCTGCTGAACTGACAAACCATACTCTCCACCTCCTCCTCCGTAAGTTCTTGTCCAGAGCGTATCCCCCGAAGCATTCGTCTTTATTAGGTATACATCAGCACCACCCGATCCGTAAGACCTAGTGTCCCCCACAAGAATATACCCCCCATCGGACGTCTGCTGCACTGAATACCCCCTATCCCAATCCTCTCCTCCATAAGTTCTTGCCCAGAGTTCATCTCCCGAACTATTTGTCTTTATTAGATAAACATTAGCACCACCCGATCCGTAAGAATAAGTCTCCCCCACAACAATATATCCACCACCGGATGTCTGTTGGACTACCCAACCAGCGTCGCCGGATTCCCCTCCGTAAGTCTTTGTCCAGAGCGTATCCCCCGAAGCATTCGTCTTTATTAGATAAACATCCCATCCACCCGCACCGTAAGAATTAGTCTCCCCCACAACGATATATCCCCCATCAGAGGTCTGCTGACCCCAGTAACCATAATCGTCGTCAGCCCCTCCGTAAGTTCTTGTCCAGAGCGTATCCCCCGAAGCATTCGTCTTTATTAGATATGCATCAGCACCACCCGATCCGTAAGAATAAGTCCACCCCGCAACAACATATCCACCGTCGGTTGTCTGCTGAACTGATACACCATAATCGCCGTCTGCCCCTCCGTAAGTCCTGGTCCAAGGTACATAACCCGAAGCATTCGTCTTTATTAGATATACATCAAAACCACCTGATCCGTAAGACTTAGTATATCCCGCAACAATATATCCACCATCGGACGTCTGCTGAGCCGATATACCATAATCGTCGTCAGCCCCTCCGTAAGTTCTTGTCCACGCAGTATCCGGAACCTTCGCAAATAACTCAACACTCACAAAAAATAAAACAGTTAAAACGATAGTAATTTTTGATAAATACTTCATATAACCCCTCCTTTTATAATATCATACAAGTATACTCCAAATTGTCAATAATTTTTACGATGGGAAATAGGATCTCAGCATAAAACAATTTTTATTCCATTGGGTATCTCCCAATTCCTTATAAGAAAGGAGGAATATCCTAATCCCGGTAAATCTCGTCTGGCAAGCTGTTCCTAGAAAAAACTACTTACGGTCCGCCAACCCTTCCTGAATGTTTCAAGTCGTGATGGAACATTGGCCAGGGTGTGTTTGCAAGACCTCCTGATGAGCCGTAAATTGCATAGAGATTGCCATCATCGGAACCCACATAGATGATGCCGTCTGAGCCTATCGCAGGGGACGAGAAGACGTCATTTGGGGTTGAGAAAGCCCATTTCTGCGAACCATCCGGGTTTATCGCATAGAGTTTGTTATCCCAGGATCCCACATAGATGGTGCCGTCCAAGCCTATCGCCGGGGAGGAGTACACATAATTTCCAGTTGAAAACGCCCATTTCTCGGTGCCGTCCGGGTTTATTGCGTAGAGATTTTCATCCGAGGAACCCACATAGATGGTACCGTCTGAACCTATTGCAGGAGAAGATTCCACCCCATATCCGGTTGAGAACGCCCATTTCTGGGTGCCGTCCGGGTTTATCGCATAGAGTTTGTTATCCCAGGATCCCACATAGATGGTGCCGTCTGAACCTATTGCAGGGGAGGATTCCACATAATTTCCTGTTGAGAACGCCCATTTCTGCGAACCATCCGGGTTTACTGCATAGAGTTTGTTATCATAGGAACCCACATAGATGGTACCGTCTGAACCTATTGCAGGAGAAGATTTCACCCCATATCCGGTTGAGAACGCCCATTTCTGGGTACCATCCGGGTTTATCGCATAGAGTTTGTTATCCATGGAGCCTACATAGATGGTACCGTCTGAACCTATTGCAGGAGAAGATTTCACCCCATATCCGGTTGAGAACGCCCATTTCTGGGTACCATCCGGGTTTATCGCATAGAGTTTGTTATCATCGGAGCCCACATATATGGTGCCGTCTGCTCCTATCGCAGGGGAGGATTCCGCACTACCTTCAGTCGAGAAAACCCATTTCTGGGTACCATCCGGGTTTATCGCATAGAGTTTGTTATCCCAGGATCCTACATAGATGATGCCGTCTGAACCTATTGCAGGGGAGGACTGCAGCCACTTTCCGGTCGAGAACGCCCATTTCTGGGTGCCGGGACTTCCGCCAGATCCATTTATCTCTATCAAATGTCCACTTGACCAGCCGGATTCTGTACCATTTATATCCTTTGCTTGTGCTCTTATCGTGTACGTTCCCTCAAAAGAGTAGGAATGACTCATTGAAACCGAGGTTCCACTTGATACATAGGAACTCCAGGAAGAAATATTAGCATCACCCCAGTTGAACTGATAAGCAATATTATCCCCGTCTGGATCGGTGGTTGACGTACTAAATGAATATGAAGTGCCAACGTCACCAGTACTTGGACCTGAAGGTTCTGATGGAGTACTGGGTGGGTTATTTGAAGCGACCCATTTCCCAAAAGGAGCCGCAGTTAAGGATTGATAACCTCCTACAACCAGCTCCGAACCTGAAACTACTGTTACAAGAGCCTTTAATACAATCGCGACTGAAATTGACCTTGTAGAGGAGCTTGTAGAAATAGGAGAATTTCTTGTGCTTGTCATAGAGTTTAACATAGCTTGAGGGATATCTTTTAACACAGTATTGAATATACTACCGGTAGCTTCAGGAACGCTTTTAGCTGTAATTATGTTCTCCAACCCCTGATGCGTTACATCGGCTAAAATCGAAACTACGCTCTGAGTTAATTTGCTAGAGAAGAAATCCGTACCAGAGGAACCTAATACGAGTTTTACAGCAAAGAATATAATATCTAATTCGT
>Ga0307431_1002059_pt1 | contig 10821 bp, 3 predicted proteins | sample SalMarWE160170MG_FD_202155 | JGI IMG/M metagenome (GOLD analysis project Ga0307431, IMG submission 202155) | Salt marsh sediment microbial communities from the Plum Island Ecosystem LTER, Massachusetts, United States - WE1603-170 | ecosystem: Environmental > Aquatic > Marine > Intertidal zone >... | reverse complement strand
CATCAAACGAAACAAGATTCAACGCTACATCACCAGTGTTCTCCACAGTTACATTGAACTCTACCCAATCACCAACTTTAGAATAACTCATATTCGAAGTTTTTGTTACCAACAAACCAGGGTAAACAATATCAACTTCTACAGTGGAACTATCATATAAATAATAAGTATCACTAGCATTATAGTTAGCTTCAGCAGTGTTGATTAATGGATCAGGAGTACCAACGGGGATCTGATGATCATACACATACCATTCCTTTGCACCTGGAGCCAATACTGTACTGAAATTCATTGAGATATTGCCTATTAAAGTATCTGTGAAATTCACTAGATTCAAATCAACATCACCGGTGTTCTCCACAGTTACATTGAATTCAATGTAATCTCCTTCTTTTGAATAAGTTGTATTTGCAGTTTTAGTTACATTAAGAGCAGGATGAATTAAGATATCAGCTCCTTTGATCTGATTATCCTGATTACCAAGTGCATGTCCATCCAACTCATCTAACATGAGATGATAAGGACCACCACTAATATTACTAGCACCTGCACCTGGTGCCCAAGTCATATTATTAATCAAAGGATTTCCGCCCATTGCTAGATGTCCCGCCATTTCTATTAATATTTTATCTGACGAAGAATTCCATGTAAGTTCATAATCAATGTAAGAATTACCTGCGTCTCCACCATCTGCAACATCATGAGATATACTCGTGAAAGATGCTGAAATAATTGGGTGATTGCCACATATCCTTATCTGTCGATTCCCGCAAACATATTCATAACCATCAATTCTAACCTGAGTTGAACCATGATGACTAATAAATGGATCATCAGGAACATCAACAAAGAGTTCATGTGAACCTGTTGAATTATGAAGAACTCCAATTTCTGATGCTGTTACATGGGGACCAATTTTTTCCCCCCATGGAATATAGGTCAATGGTGGAACATTTCCTTGATTCCAAGCAGTAAGCCAATCATAAGCATGATTTCCAGCTTTTGTTGCCTGATGTGAAAAAGTTAAAGTATGAACATCTCCTGTTGTAGATGCAATATCTACAAAAACCGTTCTTTGAGGTACAGACATCCCCTCACTATATATTGAATTAGACGATTGTAATATCGATCCAATCCATAAATCATTTAGGTTTGCATATTGTTTAAAATCTACATGTACCCCATCAGTAAATGTCGTTGTTGCAGAGTTTATTCCATCAGTAGCTTTAATAGTATAATTACCAAGTATACCATCCAAATAATATTCATACATAGAGAAATTACCTAATGAATCTGTTATTGGAAGTGTTGAACTTGGGAATCTATCTACTGGAGTACTATCTGGTGCTTCTTCAATTGTTCCATCAGGTCTTGTAACGTTAAGACTAATTATATTTGAATTTGATTCAAAACCTGAACCTGAGATATAAACTGTTTCACCTGGTGCAAAATCAGTTTTTATTACACCAGATTCATCTGTTGTCCATATTTCTGTTTCTGAATTTATCGTCGATGTATCTTCCACAGTTGATCCGACATCGTTTTCTTCAAATTCTTTAACAATTTGATCGTTTAAATTCTCAGATTGCATCTGTATTGCAGGTACAGATACGCTGAAAAGAAATAGCAATACAATTGCGAGTGCACCAGCTTTCTTATAAAAATTTATATATGATTTATTTTTTTCTTTTCTATTTTTCATAATTTTCCTCTCCCTTTAAGCCAACAAAGCAAAAATTTGTTTTATTTTGCAACAACTTAATTTATTGATTTTTTCAAATAATTAATTGTTAGTTAGGAAATTTCTTTCCCTAACAATCGATAGATAATATGAAACAAGATATATATAAATTTTTCTCAGATTAATATTGGCTGTTGAATGTTGAATACAAATGTTGCAAATCTTATAACGGTGAAAAAAAGAGCCTATACCACTCTCTTCAAAGTACACTGTTGATACGCATACAACCAATAAGCATAACCTGGGTCAAGCGTGCTTGAAAATGAATAACCCTGAGTAGATGAGTCCCAACCAAAGATGAAATCATTAATGTAACCAGAAGAAACAGCATCAGACCAGCTGTAATCAGTGCCTGCATAATTCACTGTAACATTTGACTTGTTCATTGGTACATTATTAGGCATTCCTATAACATTCCAATCCTCCATAACATCAGTAATACGTCCATCAAAATTCACTTCAAATACCGGCGCTTTTAACTCACAATTCTGATATGCATATATCCAGTAGCCATCGCCAGGTATAAACGTATTAGCAAAGTTATAACTCTGGCCAACACGATCCCAGCCAAAGACAACATCATTCACATAACCATCAGATACTGCTTCGGACCAACCATGGTTACTAGCATCATAGTTCACTAAAAGATTGCTTTTACTAATAGACTGATTGAACGGCAATGAAACGAAATTCCAATTCTCTGCAAGCAATGTGATATGACCAGCAGGAGCAGAAGATATCTCAACAACACCAATACTCTCATCATTGCTTACATCTTCATCACCAGCAAGTTCTGTTTTAACCTTTATAGCATAGAAACTAAGATTAGAAACATCCCACGGTGGAGAAAACTCTACAAAACCAGAGGAATAAGCTGGAAGTGATATCGTTTCAATAGATGAATAAACAATATCGCCAGGATCACGAGTAAGCGATGATGAAACTGCTACATCATCAATATACCAACCAGGATGAGTAGTAGAACTTGTTGAGCCAAAATGCCATCTAAACATTACAGTCTCTCCTTCATAAGCACTAAGATTAAATCTAACCTGTTCCCAACCAGAGGATACATCTGTAAAAGCTGGTTCACCAGGGATGCCTTGATTTCCAGAAGTAGCAGTACCTGTATATCCACTATCAGGATAAATAATTGACCACGACGCTCCACCGTCAGTTGAAATCTTTACATTACCACAATCATACGTTGTATGATCATACCAATGCCAAAATTTAAGTTGAGGCGTTGGTGAATACATATTTAGATCGATTGATATTGAATCAAGAACACTATCAGCACTGTTACTGTGATCACCATCTAGATTTGTCGCCCAACAATTGCTACCTGAATGAGCTGAAGAAGGACCATACGTTGGGGTACCCCACTCCCAATCATCAATACTACCAGGGCCAGGGCCTTGATCATGCGTGTAACCACCGTTATCATCCTCGAAATCCTCAATCATTTCACCACCACCTTCATATATCGAACAATTCACCGAAAATGTATTTGCCTCGCTACCAAAGTTTTCCACGGTTGCATTCACCGCATGTGTGCCAGGAAGCTGCTGACCCGTTGGATAGTTCACACTTACTGCACCAACATTATCAGCATAAACTATTTCTAATTCAATAGGAATAGTCATCATTGGCGTATCTGGATCATCACTAGAAATATGAATTGATTCGGAGTATATCCCAACATTCAAACCAGTTGCATCAGCCATCACAGAAATATTAACAGAAGTGGCAGGCGGCAATGATCCATTGGTAATGTCCACAGAAAGCCATCCATACCCACCTGAATCAGTACATGTTAAATCAAAATCAAGGTTTTCCCCTGCGAAATCATCATTTCCAATGGTAAGATCTTCAGTTATGATTTCACCTTCATTACCCCATAACTGTATTGAAAGTGGATCCACCCATATATCTGGAACCAAAGTAACATTAAACCAAAATGGATCATCTTCTCCAATGAACGGTTCATTGAACATATCGCCTTCTGAGTTCTCTGCACTAATATAATATGAAAGCGTTTCACCACAAGCATGATTTGGAATAAAAGCAGAATATGTGTCTTCATCAGACGACATTGACGCTGTACCCCATCCACCTGTTGTATTTTTCCAATGAATCTCTGGAGACAGAACATCTCTTGAAGAACCATATGAAATAATCTCTGCTTCAACTATGAAACCTGCATCATCTGGCATCTGATTATTCAAAGGATCGTGATCGATATATATCATATCTCGATCGGGGATACCTTTTGTTCGGCAGTGAAGTGCATCAGTTGTCACCCAGCTACCGGTAAATCCAAGGACTTCATATCCAGGCATCACCGCTTCATATGAAGCTATAGCATCATCGTCCCATTGACTTCCTGTTTGAGGAACAAGAACTTTATCATTTAAAATCAATGAATTTGTATATGGTTCGCCATTTGGAGCATAAACTCGTACAACATTATATGGCACACCATAGCAACTAAATTGGCTTTCAAAATAGTTAACCGCTGCCTCATACTCATCATATTGACTGTGACCTACAGGTACCTCAGTTATCATAATTGTATCAGGTGAAAGATATTTACCCCAGCAATCAACATGCTCGATATATGCTCCAAGCGGATCAACATAGGCATGATATGTTTGGATACCTAGATAATCACGTACAGTTTGATTTATTTCATCAGGTGTCATACCAGGATTTTCAGAATAGACAAGATCAGTTGAAATTGATATACCTTTTCCATCGGTCATATAGTTACCGCCGGTATGAGTAAGGGACATGTATGAATAATTTAATCCTTCAGCAGTAGCAAATACTTGTGGAATTGCATTATCGTTTGGACGGGGTCTATTATAATTGAAATCAACGACTTCAAGCAGATTGGTTGTTGCATTGAACTTGAACCATGGGCCATAATCACGAGTCCAATATGTATCAGAAGAAGCTATAAGATACTCGCAATTGGCAGTGTTAACACCATGCGAAGTATATTGTAACTCAACATATGATTGATCACCACTACTTGCAACAATAGTGATTACCGTTACATTTTCTGCCATCTCAGCAATAATATCATAAGAAATTCCAAAAGGATACCGTATTAGAACAGCCTCCATTGGTTCAAACTCAGCGGGCTGTCTAATAGGTGGAGAAACATCTAATGCCACCATATAAGGCATCATATTAAATGATGTAACTACAAGATCAACCTGATCCATATCTTCAACTGGATCAGTAAGTTCAATGAAAGCTTCACCTGAACTATCTGTATAATTACATCCAAGTAACATCCCATTGTATGATATTGCACATAAAGCACCTTCAATATTAGACACTGTTACTTCAAACTCAGTAGACCCTGTCATAATACCAGGGTTATGATCAACAGTCATAGTTGAAGGGGTATCAGTCATTATCATCAATGATGGATCGCCAAAAAGAGTCCAAGTATTTGTCTCATCATAACAAGTTGATCCATATTCATCCATCATATGCATAGTTCCACAATAACTAAGACCTCCAATTGAAAACATACTATAATTAACGAGTAAATCCACTGATTCATCCTGAGCATCCATAGGTGGGTCCCATGATTGAGATTGTGTTGACGCAAATATACCTATTGCGCCAGTTGGTTCTGCATTATTTGTTGCTCGCATCCATGCTTCAGCAAAACATGTATCATAATTTTCAAACTCACCAGTGTTACAAGCAACACTGATAATATACGGAAGCATATTATCATTTACCAAAGCATTTACATCACTATTTGAAAATCCACCCCCATTTGACCAAGAAGTTGGACCTCCATGACCACAATAATTAATAATACTTGTTCCACCGTTTATAAAATTCGCAATTATTGTTGAAGTTCCTGTTGGATCATAACTCTGACCAACATCTGTATAAGTAAAATTCAATAATTTGCCTCTAATAATATCCACGTGTTCGTCATCATATTCTCCATCATCACCAGTTCCTTGATTTGAAGCAACCCCAAGTCCTTTATGATACCAATCAGCACTAACTTGTGGATATTTTTCATACTCTATCGATCTGTTAACCTGAGTATCCAACTGAACAATATTTTGAGCGGAGAAACGTCCAATAAATATATCTTGATAATTATCCGAGCCAACAATAAACGCGTAGCTTGGATCAGATGCATGGCCACTATATGTTAACGATGGAATCTGGGCAATATCTCCTACAAGAAGTGCAAATGTTAACCCGTTTGTATTATAATAAGTATCTATAAAAGTATCAATATCGTTTGCAGAACCGCTACCAATACTAGATACATTGACAATCTCAGTTGGAATACCTTTCATGTTTTTCCATTCTACAAATGGAACCATCGTAGAATAAAAACTGTCATAGCATATAACAAGCATATTACCCTGCTCCTCAACCGCGGTATAGCGATCTTTACAATTTGTATCATAGTTTATGAAATGGTGCTCATAAATTGAATTAAAATCTATATCCAGACGAGTCAACGGTTGAGTTCTATCAAACACATTTATTTCACCAAGATCTACTGGAGTGATTTGAATATTGAGTTCATTATATACCCGCAATGTCTTTTGTACTGGATTGTATTGAAATGGATTTATTATCACCACTTGACCTCTAAAGTCACGTAGTATATATGGATCTCTAAGTTCTGCAATTTCTCCTGGGAACCATTCATCCTCCGAATATGCATCTCCAAAGGTATATGGAACATCATCAGGATTTACAGTTCTAGGAAGATTGCCTTTTGAAGGTGCTATTAATACATTTTCAAATTCCTGATACTCTCCACCAATTATTTCAACATCCATCTTTAAATCGTCTGGAATGATGATACTCCTACAGATATTTGGAACATCTGGTGAGCCCTGCTCCATAATCTGAGATTCATCATCCAAAATAATTCGGATATATTCCTCATCATCAATGATAACGTCTTCTCTTACGAATCCATTAATGTTATATGTGATATCAGTAACATTACCATAACTTTGAATTGAAATGTTGACATCATTATGTCCATTGTTGTTTGAATTTTCGCTAGATACAACAACTGCTCCAAGTCCACTTATAACCAATATTCCTACTAATAACATTGAAAATAATTTTTCTTTACGGTTTGTCATATTTATTTTCCCCTATAAGTATAGTTAATATATTATGGGTCGATATATAAATGTTTTCTTTGCATAGTGTCAAAAAGCGTGCCCGCACCACCAGTCGCCGTTCGCTTCACCTACTATGAGCTAAGTGACGTGTTCGGCTAACCTTGTTATCCTCGGCAGACATGCTTTTTAATTAGACATAACAAATGAGACATAGGAAATTAACCTCATCTCTTGACCATCAGTCAACGCTCACTTTGTTCGCTATAGACACGGTGGAATTCTTTCTTTAAAAAATTGTTTGAATGAAAAAAACGTTTGTACGAAAATTTTAGGTAAATGTCTGTTTGCTTGCCAGTGTTTGATAAATTTCTCAACAGAATTATTGACATACTGAAAAGAGTGATATGACGAAAAATAAAGAAAAAAAGAGATGTTTTAGTGATTTTCGCTAAAACAACTGTGTTTATATCACGGGTCTTTTTAAAATGCAATCGAAATAAGCATACATCCAGTAGCCATCACCAGGTATAAACATATTAGCAAAGTTATAGCTCTGACCACCACGATCCCAGCCAAAGACAACATCGTTCACATAACCATTTGTTACTGCATCAGCCCAGCTGTAATCTGTTCCACCATAGTTCACAGTTATGTTCACCTTGTCTAAATTTTGAACACTGGGGACGCCCATAAGATTCCAATTCTGTTCAAGAGAGGTCACATATTCATCAGGCACTATTGTAATATTATCAACCCATAGTTCACAATCATAATAGGCATACATCCAGTAGCCATCGCCAGGCACAAAAGTATTAGCAAAGTTATAACTCTGACCAACACGATCCCAACCAAAGACAACATCATTCACATAACCATATGTAACCGCATCAGCCCAACTGTAATTAGTGCCACCGTAATTGACTGTTATGTTTGCTTTTGGTAATGATACATTAAATGGAAGTGATACCAAATTCCAATTAGCTTCAAGAGCAGTAATCATGACGTCCTGTGGTGAAGGTCCACTAGCATATGGAATAGCAAATCCTACAAGTTCAGTAAGTTCTGTTCCTATCATACCAACGCTTGTTGCTATACCAGTTGTAGTATCAATTGTATATAATGTACCTTGGTTTCCCGCATGAATTGTTAGAGCAGCTAAGTATAAAATATCATTGTCTTTATCATAGGCACAGTCCTGTGCATAGTTCAAATCAATACCCCCACCAAGTGAACCTATTAATGTAGCTGCACCTGTTGTTGTATCAATAGAATATAGACTATCGTCACCTAGATCAACTCCATACATATTACCTGCGTTATCACATGCGATTCCAATCATTAAACCACTAGAACTCATAGAACCTACTAGTGTAGCAGCAGCAGTTATCATATCAATACTATAGAGATTTGTTCCACTGCAAGCATACATTGTTCCAGTTGAAGAATCATAGGCTAAACCATTTAAACCTTCCGCAGATCCAGAAGCTCCAACTAATGTCATTGTACCTGTTATATGATCTATTGTCCATATGTTAGCATTAGAGGGATCTGCATATTCAACAGCCCACCAAGTATCTTCTGCCCAACAACCACCAGCAAGAAAATCTGTGGATGTTGCAGTAGCAATTGAATTTAAGGTACCTGGCAGGGTTGGATCAAATGATACGAGGTCATTATTAGCCGATGGATATGTTCTATGAGCATAGAATGTTTGATCTCCTTTTAATATAAATGTTTGCGTTGTTTCGTGTGTATTGTCAATAATTCCATCAAATAATCGATTAGTTATATTATTATTTTCGTTGTCATCTGCTATTCCTATTGCAGAGAGAATTGTCGCAATCAACAGCGTACTAATAAATAAGCTTATTATTTTTCTATTCATATTTTCCCCCGCTTATGTATTTAGGTTAATAAGTATAATATATTAATGGAATTTAAATATTTCGGTATATATTGAATTACATCTGCAATATATAAATTATAAACTATTATACATTTGTGTCATAAAAACTGTTAATCGGCTCAAATTATATATCATATATTGAATATATAAAACAAAATACCTTTTAAAGGCCAATAACTAGGAATTTTCGTCCGAGTAACAAACAATTTTCATAATTCAATTAATCCATTTCAGAATGATTAAAACTTTTTTAAAATATAATAGGAAGGGGGATTTTCCCCTCATGATAAAATAGTCGAAACCTTTTACCTAACGGAAATGCAATCCGATTCTATTGTTTCAATGTACAAGCATAGTATGCATACATCCAGTAGCCATCACCAGGTATAAACGTACTAGCAAAGTTATAACTCTGACCAACACGATCCCAGCCAAAAACAACATCATTCACATAGCCATTTGTTACTGCATCAGCCCAGCTGTAATCTGTTCCGCCATAGTCCACGGTTATGTTTACCTTGTCTAAATTTTGAACACTAGGAACGCCCATAAGATTCCAATTCTGTTTAAGAGAGGTCACATATTCATCAGGCACTATTGTAATATTATCAACCCATAGTTCACAGTCATAATATGCATACATCCAGTAGCCATCGCCAGGTATAAACGTACTAGCAAAGTTATAACTCTGACCAACACGATCCCAGCCAAAAACAACATCATTCACATAGCCATTTGTTACTGCATCAGCCCAACTGTAATTAGTGCCACCATAGCTCACAGTAATATTTCCTTTTGGTATTGATACGTTAAACGGAAGTGATACTAAATTCCAATTATCTTCAAGAGCGGTAATCATTACATCTTGTGGTGAAGGTCCTGCAGTATAAGGAATAGCAAACGCAGCAACCTCAGATGGACAACCCATGCTACCAATTGGAAAATCACCAATCAATGTTGCCAATCCAGTACTAGTATTAACACTATATAATGCACCTCCTCCGTTTGTGGAACCCTTATAACCAGTTATATAGCATGTATCATTATCTTTATCATAAGCCATATCCTGAGCGTAATTAAGATCAATACCAAGTGATCCAATAATTGTAGCAACGCCTGTAGATGTATTTATTGAATATAGATTATCATCTCCAAGATCTTCTCCATACATATTTCCATAAGAATTACAAGCAATACCCACCATCGTACCTCCTCCATTGCCCATTGCACCTACTAAAGTTGCAGCACCAGTCGACTGGTTAATTATGTATAGATTAGTACCAGTACATCCGTATAATACACCAGTGGTATCATCATATGCTAAACCATTTATAGGTTCACTAAGTCCAAAATTACCAATCTCAGTCATAGTGCCGTTATTATGATCGATAGCCCATATTATATCATCAGGGTATGTAGGAGTACCATCAGAATATTCAACTGCATACCACGTATCTTCAACAAAACATGCAGCAGCAAGGAAAGATGCAGAAATCGAAGGTCCAATTACAGTGAAATTATCTGGTTCTGTTGGATCAAAGTAAACTAAATTGTCATTATCATGCAGATTAGAGGCGTAAAAAATATCATTTCTATCTGCCTGCAATATTGGATAGATGTTATTATCTCCTGAAGATGTACCACCGCCCTCAGGTAAAATTGAAACATTATTATTTTCGTTGTCGGCAACTCCAATAATTGACATCAGAGTTGTTATCAGTAGCATGCATATAATTATACTTTGGATTTTTCTGTTCATATTTTCCCCCGCTCATATTTTGATTGATATTATATATAATGTACTTAAATTTAAATATTTCGGTATATATTAAGGTGTATTTGCAATATAGATGTAATATAAATAAAAATTATATATATTTATATTATAAAAATTGTTTCAAATTATATAACTGGAGTTTTGCGTTTTGCTAAGCATTTGTATTTTTCATCATAGTCGATTTATACGGGCATAGAATGCTCTCCATAAGTTGTTTCATCTCAATATTTTTTGTTTTACTTACAGATGAGATGAGTTG
>Ga0307431_1002057_pt1 | contig 10824 bp, 9 predicted proteins | sample SalMarWE160170MG_FD_202155 | JGI IMG/M metagenome (GOLD analysis project Ga0307431, IMG submission 202155) | Salt marsh sediment microbial communities from the Plum Island Ecosystem LTER, Massachusetts, United States - WE1603-170 | ecosystem: Environmental > Aquatic > Marine > Intertidal zone >... | reverse complement strand
GCCGCTACCATAACGCCAATAGCGATGATAGTAGCATCCCTTCCCTGCCTCATCGTTATTGCTTTTCCCAGACTAAAGCGGTAGTCATCAGTATAGACCAGCGGTATTTTGGGACGGCACAGCCTGACGTAGAAAGGCCCATAGCTGGCAGCCGCCACCCTTATTGCCTGAGCGGCTTCAATGGCATCGGCCGGAACGATAACGGTAAACCCGGGTAGAGAGCAAATCAAAGACAAGTCTGCAATGGAATGATGTGAAGTGCCATCTTCACCGACAGTGATACCACCGTGAGTGACTACCAGCTTAACATTGAGTCCGGGTTGAGCTATAGACATACGAAGCTGGTCAAAACAGCGTCCGGGAACAAAAACGGCAAAGGTGCTGGCAAAGGGTATCTTGCCTGAGGCTGCCAGCCCGGCGGCAATACTCACCATATTCTGCTCGGCAATGCCGCAGTCAAAGAAGCGCTCGGGAAACTCTCTGGCGAAGAGATGGGTCATGGTCGACCGGGATAGGTCAGCATCCAGCACTACAATATCCGGGTTCTTCCTACCCAGCTCAACCAGGGTTTTACCATAGGCTTCCCTCAGTGAAGCTTCCTGGGGCATTTCTACTCCAGCTCCTTCATCGCTATCTCCACCTCAGCAGCAGTGGGGGCTTTGCCGTGAAAATCAGGGTTATTCTCCATAAAGCTGACCCCTTTACCCTTGATAGTATGGGCAATAATGACAGCAGGCTGCCTTTTAACTAATTTTGCCTGGTTAAAGGCATCAATAAGCTGGGGGAGATTATGACCATCAACCTCAATAACATGCCAGCCGAAGGCTTGCCATTTCTTATTGAACGGGTCTAGGTTCATTACATCACGGTTCCAGCCATCAATCTGCTGTCCGTTATTATCCACGATAGCCACCAGGTTACCCAGCTTAAAATGGGCGGCGGCCATAGCTGCCTCCCACACCTGACCCTCATCACACTCACCATCACCCAGCAGGACATATACCCTATACTCCTGTGAACTGAGGCGACCGGCCAGGGCGACACCAATGGCAAAGGATAATCCCTGTCCCAGGGAACCAGCCGACATCTCCACCCCCGGGGTAACCGTCCGGTCGGTATGACCCTGAAGGTAACTATCTAGCTGTCTCAGGGTAGATAGCTTTTCTAGGGGGAAGTAACCGCACTCAGCTAGAGCAGCATAGAGCAGGGGAGCAGTGTGCCCCTTGCTGAGGATAAACCTGTCTCTGTCTGACCACCGGGGGTCTTTGGGGTTATGTCGCAGCAACCCAAAATAAAGGGTAGTAACAATCTCCACCGCTGACAGGGAGCCACCGGGATGACCACTACCTGCCTTCCCTGTCATAGAAATAATGTGGCGGCGTAGCCTTTTAGCTACAGCTCCCATTTCCTTTACTGATAATGACCTGGCCTCAACGGCGGCGTTGACGTTCGCTTTTAGCCCGTCACCTGAGTCTGGCATAACCACGCTCCAAGTAAGTTTGTTCTCTATCCGGCCACGAGGGACTCAGATACCGGCTATATTCTACCAGGTGAGTCAGCACCTTGGCTGCCCTTTCCGGGGTAGGATAAATCAGGACGCCGTGCTCTTTGAGTTTATTAAATACGGGCGAACCCTTTACAGACTCATCAATGTGACTGGAAATAATAACCGGCTTTTGATATTTGTCCATATACTCAAATAATTTATCTAAACCCCTTAACTCTTCCTCCTCCAAGGCTTTCAAAAATTGCTCGGCTTGCTCCCTCAACGATGGGGGGATAAGACTGGTCATTCTACGCGCCCACATTGCCGTCTGACCAACAGAATCTATTGCCAGTAAAGCATCTATGTTATCGTCTTCCATCAGTGGCCAGAGGCAGGGATAAGTAACAAATCCAGCGGCTACCATATCAACCGGATTAGCATGTGGCCACCGCGCCGGCAGAACAGCGTTTAGTTTTTCCACAGTATTTGGTGATAACGGGGCTATCTCTAACCCCAGCTTTTCACAGGCATCCACAGTTACACAGCCGAAGCCACCTCCAGAGGTTAAGATGCCGACCCTGTTCCCTTTCGGTAGTGGTTGCCGAAGCAAGGCTGAAACCACATCAAAAAGCTCCTCAACCTCGTCCACCCTGATTACCCCTGCCTGCCTAAACATGGCATCATAGATAATATCTGAGCCGGCAATGGCACTGGTGTGTGACTTAGCTGCCTTCACCCCAGCCTCTGTTTTACCTACCTTCATCACTACTATTGGCTTCGTCTTGGTTATCTCTTTAGCCAATCTAAAGAAATCCCTTCCCTTCCTCAAGCCCTCTATATAGCCGGTGATTATCTTAGTCTCATCATCTTGCGCCAAATGCTCAAGAAAGTCCTCAAAATGCAGGTCAGCCTCGTTACCAACGCTAACGAACTTGCTAAAGCCAGCGCTCGCTTCAATACCACACATCAGAATATGCATGGCAAAACCGCCGCTTTGAGAGATAACCCCCATGCTTCCTCTGTTAATAGGTAATTCCGCGCGTATGGTAGAGAAATCATTGGCAGTATTGAAATGCCCCATACAATTCGGGCCAATAAGTCGCAGTCCACCTTTGCTGGCAATACTAACAACCTCTCGCTCTATCTCTGCCCCCTCCTGACCGGTTTCTCCCAACCCGGCAGTGATAATAAGAGCAACTTTGACCCCATTCTCAACACAATCCCTGACTACCTCAGGAACATCCGGAAAAGGAATAACTATTGCCACAAAGTCAACCGCCTCAGGTAGGTCTCTTACCGTCGGGTAGGCTTTTACCCCTTGCACCTCTGTGGCATTCTTATTTACCGGGTATACCCTTTTCACCGAGGGAGCAGCCAAGACACGACTAAAGATACCAGCCCCCCACTTATCAAGGGCATTGGATGCCCCTACTACAGCAACCGTCTCAGGGTTAAATATCAGTTCAAAAAGGCCCATACTAGATTCGTTCTTTTCAAGTATTGTATTCAAGGAGACCTTGCCCATTATATCAAGAATTTAGCTCAGCCGATAATAAAAAACCCTCGGCTTCCATAATTATTGCCGAGGTTTTTATGATGAATCACCACACTTAGTAATGGCACTAACAACTCCCGCCTTTACCTTATTTTACAACAGTTTCTAGCCCCAAGTCTACAAGGTCTGTTGCGATTCAGCCTCCTTACCCTGAAAGTAGTTGCCTCACCCTTTGCCAGACAATCTCCCTTATTTTCGCTTTAGATTGGCTGGCATCTACCACCAGCCAGCGCTCCGGGTCATTAGCCGCCAGTTTGAGATAACCCTCCCTCACCCTGCGGTGAAAATCTATATCCTCCTGCTCAAAACGGTCACGTTTTTTGGTTCCTTTACGGGCAAGCCCTGCCTCGGCTGGTATATCCAGCAAGACTGTTAAGCTGGGTTTTAGCCCCCGAGTGGCAGTATTATTAATAGCCTTGACCATCTCTAAATCCAGTCCCCGCCCATAGCTTTGATAGGCAGTAGTGGAATCGGCATAGCGGTCGCAGATAACCACCTTCCCACTCTTCAGATTAGGCTGGATGATATTTTCTACTAGCTGGGCGCGGGAAGCATTAAATAGTAGCAGCTCGGTCAACGGTGATATACCTGTATCCCCAGCCCACTTTAACAAGCGGGCGAGCTTCTTACCAAGTAATGTGCCACCCGGTTCGTGGGTCAGCAGTACTGGAATAGCTAACTGCGCTAGCCTTCTGTATAGTGCCCTGGCCTGAAGGGTCTTACCTGTCCCCTCTCCTCCTTCAAAGGTGATAAATAGAGCCACTTATTACCTCCAGACCCTTGCTTTATCCCCAGTTTATCACGGCAAGGATAGTGAGGCAAAGAGCCATTCTTGTACTAATAGGGTAGTTCTATTATGTAATCCTCACCCTTTAAGCACAAGGAGGGGGAAGTGGTTATATAAGAGAGCCTTCGCCTCTCTTCAACTCTCCTCTAGCCCTCAACTCGCTCTTTAAAATATCTAGAAACCGGTATCCTTCCCTCAATACCTTGTTGGTTTCCACAATTTCTATCCGCTGCTTAAATAGAGGGCCATCAGTAACAAAGGTGTGATACTCCCCGGATTCACCACACAGGGTAATGTCCTTTGTCTCCCTTAATTCGGACAGATACCCCAGAAAATCCGAATCTACCTTCCGCCCCAGCCATTCTTCGTCAAACAACTCAGCCCTAACCACAACAATAATTGCCTCAAATCCCAGCCCTATAAAATCCCTCAGTATCTCCTCTTGAGGTATCCCCCATAAGGGCAAATGAGGTGTAATGTCTGCCTGCTGACATATCCGTTCAACCCACTGCCTGTGCTCATCAAGGTCAATATCACCAAAGACGCCGCCCCCTATCCCCTCCTTCTTTAGAGCCAGGACAGCATTCTTAAATTCAGTTTCATAAGTAGCCATTGTCGACCGTCTTTGCACCAGTGGAATTCCTAGTGCCTGCGACTGCATCTCCAGCAATTCGGTTGACAGTCCGTGAGTCCATGACCGCTTACCATCCTCAGTTATCATATTTAATAAATAACGAACCTTTAGACCACCCTCAGCCGCCTGGTAGCAGGCAAAGCAACTGTCCTTACCACCACTCCACGAGGTAAAAACTTGATGCATACTAACCCCCTAAACATCGACCGGGCTGTCTCTCACCAGCAGCCCAACCCCAAAGACTATCGTCCACAATGACCACGGCAAGCAAAAAAGCAACTGCGGGATGGCACCACCACTCCACGGCCATGGAATCAGCCAAAAGGCAATTATGAGAACACCGGCGATGAGGCTCAGCAATCCCCATCTCATCTGCGATGCGATTATTGCCGCAACCCCGATTAAGAGAAGAGCCAGGATAATAAACACAAAAAAGGCTATTGAAGCCACATCATGCGGCAGGTCAATAGACCGCGGGAATATGCCCATAGTAGAAATCGCCATTGAGCCCAGAATAAGACTGACCATACCCGACTGCCCCAGTCGGCTTGAGAGAAGGCTCCGCCCGAGACCGATGGCAAATATAAGGCTGAGTAACCCGGTTAAAATAAGCCCCCAGTTAAATAGCGTTGTTGCTGAACCCTCAACTCCAAGAACACTTATATGATTTTCCGTCCAGCTGAACCAGGGAGAGCTGGAGATTGCCACCAGCAGAGCTGTAAGACCAACAAGCTGGGAGGTTATGCCACAGACTCCGGCAATCCTTCTCAGCACAGCGCCTCGCCTCGAACTTGACCATTCAATCAGCCAACCTCTCTCAAATGGGAAATGTCGTTTAACAGGTTTATTATCGCCCCTCGCGGGTATGTTTCCGCTATACTCAGTGAAGCATTATCAAAACGAATCTGCCACCAGTGGTGTTGGTCTATACCCAATAAAGAGCACACCAGCACTCGTAGCGGTCCACCATGAGAGACAATGAGAATTGTTTCCGACGGTGCGTGTCTCTGCAGTCTGTCCAGAAACTTATTCGTCCGCTCGATAAACCACTCAAAGCTTTCGCCACTAGGAAACTTCAGCCGAAGATTAAAGTTAACAATCGATTCAGCCACCTCAGGATAAAGACGACTAATCTCCTGAAATGTCAACCCCTCAGCATCACCGTAGTTCATTTCTCTCAGCTCAGAGCAGGTTACGATGTCCACCTTATGCTCGGAAGAGACAACCTCAGCCGTCACCAAAGCTCGTTTCAAGTCACTGGAGTAAATGGCATCAATCTTCTCATCTACCAGGCGGTCACGCAACCTCTCAACTTGGCTGTATCCATCAGCGTTCATCTCAACATTGCTATACCCGGCGAACCTTCGAGCGCTGTTGGATTCGGTAATCCCATGTCTCACCAGAAGCAATCTAGACAAATATCCCTCCTATAAACCTGCCAGATAAAAATAGGTAAAATTAGCCAATCGAGCCAAACCTACAGCTACGGCTATGGTTATGACCGTGGCTATGGCAAGCCCCTTGCCCGCTTGGACAAGGGGATAATCATGTCCCGTTCTTTTAGCCCTATAATATGAGAATCTGGTGAAAAATGCAAGCTGTGTGTGGCGGAGGTGGAGGGACAATCAGTAGGCGCAGCACTGAATTATCAAAGAAGGCGAACTTGGTTCAGCAAATCGTAAAAGTCGGAAAAAACGCCACAGGGAACCGACTCGGTGCTGAGCAATCTCAGTAGATGACCGGTGGCAAATACATGCTCAGCATCACGTGCTGCCTCCAGATCAGAGAGCCCGTCCCCTATGTAGATAATATGCTTGTCCCGTTTTTTAAGCCAGGTCAAATATTCTTTCTTGAACCCCTCGTTGATGATGTTACCCTCGGGGTCGTAGTAGGAGACGATAATGCCATCTCTGTTGAAGGATGTCTGCCCGCAGTGCAATTCTAAGCCTGGCATACCTATCCCACTGAGCACGGTGTTAATATAAAAATCCAGCCCACTGCTGACTATTACCAGCGGAGTATTAGTGCTCCGGCAGTACCTGACAAATTCTGGAAAACCCGGCTTTACCTCAATATGCTGGCAAACAAATTCCTCGAGCTTCTCTCTAGGTTCTTTAACGAGGACAAACTGAAGTTTATTACTTTGCTCAACAGTTAGCTGGCCGTGAAGATAGTCTGAATCAATCTTTTGCCAGTCACCGTGGGCAAACTTTTCTCTGAGCAGAACGCTAAGGTTATTTCCGATGATGGTGCCATCAAAATCACACTGAATAATCATTGCTCGTATCTAATATACCTAAATATATACCTAAATGTAAACGTGAGTTTGGCGGTGCTTTCACGAGCTTGGCTACTTTAGAATTAGGCTTGGATTAGTCGCCTCTTTGCCCGAGGTACCTATAGATATAAATTAGTCTATAGAAAACTACCAGGTTGGTCAAAGCGGCTATGACAATAAGACAGAAGTAGGCCTGCCCGATGACGGCTCCGAGCATTATCAGGAAAAGTCTTATATCACGCGAGGCGAGGGATTGGAGCCCTTTATCAAAGAGGTGCCGATGATTAGAACCGATGCGGGCCCTGGTATAGCTGATAAAAATGGTACCAGTGATGGCTAGGAAGCCGGCCAGCCAGATTCCGGGATAAGTCTCATGCCACATAGACCACAAGGTAAGCCCCAGCACTATCAAGATATCAGCATACCGGTCAAGCACCGAGTCCAGGAAGCCGCCGAATGTGGAGGTCATACCTTTTAGTCGGGCTAGACTACCATCTACACCATCAACAATAGATGATAGCTGAACCAGGAGACCCCCTACTATGTTGTGACCAAAAATGAAGCTTATAAAAGATAAAAGGGCGATGACAAATGCCGCCCAAGTTATTTGATTAGGCGTTACTCTTGTCTTTGCCAATAGCTGTGCCATCGGCTCCGATGCCTTCCGATTGACGTATTTAGAAATATAGCCGTCGTACACAGCTTCCATCTTTAGCTCTTATATTCCCGCCATGTTTAACTCTTTCTCGGTATCTACATCCATCCAAAAGCAGCCACTAACATTGCAGGTATGAAAACGATGCCCCTGGCTGACTAGGAAACGGATGACATCGCTAATTTCAACGTCGTTGCCAAGGTAATGAACAAGCTTGTGTAGCGCTTGAAAGAAATTCTCTGTCAGAAGAAAGACCCCGGTATCGAGAGCATCCCAGTAAACAAGGTCCTTACCAATGTCCTTAATACAGCCGGCACTATCAACAGTAACCTTGGTTGCCTCGTCTAGTTGATGGTGCTGGGCTGGCATATAATCAATACAAAGCGTTTCATTAACGACCTGCCTATCCAGAAGATACTTGACCGGCTTCCTCTCGATTATGTGGTCTCCCATGCAGAGAACAACTGGGTCTCCTTGCACCCAATCTCTGACCTTATATACTGAGATAGCATTGCCTCCGAGATAATCGGGGTTGAAAATATATTTCAGCCTGGCACCAAGGCTGCTGCCATTGCCCAGCGCCTCTATCACTTTGTCCCCTAGGTAACCAACCACAATCGCTATTTCACTAATTCCAGCCGCTACCAACGCCTCGATGGAATACCTTATTAGTGGTGTGCCGTTTATGGGCAACAGAACCTTCGGACAGGTAATGGTTAGAGAACCCATGCGGTCGCCATCACCAGCAGCCAGGATAACACCTTTACCAACTCTCTGTTTGAGCACTATGAGGCCTCACCTCCTTTTGAATAAAGATTGCGAAGTGCTCGCGCTGTGGCTCAGAGCCCCCTGTTGATGAGCTCTTAACCTACTGCTACTTCGCCAAATGGTAGCGGTTAATAGAATACTCGGAAGGGAGTAGTCTGTCAACTAGGTAATAGTCTGAAACTACACAAAATTTGTGATACTTCTGTGAGGTGCTAGTCCTATTTTGTGATGTGGTTGTGAGTTAACCCCCTTAAACTCAACTAAGGACATTCGTTAATAACGTTACCTTTGCAAGAACCGTTACAAGCCACCAGACTCAACTTGCAGTACGCAAGTAAATTTAAGGCACTGAAACAGTTAATTAGCTAATGTACCCAGATTGATAAAGGACTAACTTGAAAAAAGGATTAGAAGAGTGGTGCCCAGAATATCTTACTGCTGGTGCCGTCGCCGAGTATTGCGGGGTGAGCAAAGTGACAGTATTGCGGTGGATTAAGAAAGGGTATCTGACAGCATTTAGGCTTCCGGGGGGTCACAACCGGATACAGAGAGCTGATTTTAGTGAATTCCTAACAAAGTATAGCATACCAATACGTAAACACATGTTCAGAACGAATATGGGTAATAGGGTATAGACAAAGGGTCAGGAATTAAAAAGAGGGCAAAATGTTCATCGCCCTGTTTTTTTAGCTTTTATTTTATGCACGGTTAGTGCTGTATCGGAGGTACAGGCCAATGACTAAACCAAGAAAGCTCTTTCGCCCATCATTTTACCGCATCTTTTGTCTCCTGGTTACAACCGTCTTTCTATTTGGGTTACTACCGGTTCCAGTGCTGGCACAGGGGGACACCACCCCACCAGCTGATGTAACCGACCTGGCAGTGGGCAACCCAACCCCTGGCTCGCTAACCCTGACCTGGACTGCCCCCGGCAATGACGGGGACAACGGCACAGCCTCCCAGTACGATATACGCTACCATACCTCTATTATCAGCGATAATACCAGCTGGACAAACGCCACTCAGGCATCCAGCCCGCCGACGCCCAGTATCGCCGGCTCCAGCGAGAACTTCACCGTGGGCAACCTTGACCCTGAAACTACCTACTACTTCGCCCTAAAAACCGCCGATGAAACCCCCAACTGGTCCAGCCTGTCCAACAGCCCCAGCGGCACCACTACTGCTCAGCCGTACTTCAATATCGCACACAGTGAGGGAAGATTCTCTTTCATGTTGGAAGCTGGGGATAATATCACGGAAAGCTTCAACATATCATCGGTGAACAACTTTGAAGGACCTATTGCTTTAGTCTTCTATGGACCTCACGAGGTGGAAAACAACTCCAATTTCCTGGATACTAGTTCATTATCTACTAATGTGACTCTGGCTGCGGGGGACACGGCATCAGTCACTCTGATTCTAGGAACCAGTGCTCAGATGCCATCGGGAACCTACCAATGCAGCATTGAAGGTCAGACTGCCGCCTATGGCGGTCAGCAAAAAGGGGTCTTCTTCACCGTGATTGTGGGTGTTGCCGGCCAGCCGCTACTTTCGGCGTCACCATCGGTCGTCTCTGCCAGCAGTAACACGACTTTCTTTGCCTCCCAGTTTACCTCCGGTGAGGCTGTGACTCTCAGCTGGGATTCAGGACCCAAGGTGGGAACAGCAGAAGAGGAGCTGGCTACGGGTCAGATTGCAGGAGATAAAACCTGGAATGCCCAGGTAACGATACCTGCTGACATGCCTGGGGGAAACTTCGAGGTAAGAGCAAGCTCAGCCTCAAACACAGCCGTATTCACCCTCACCGTTACCTCAGGTGCAGGAGAAGACTTCATCATATCTTCTTCACCGCAATTCATTTCCATAGACCCGGACAGCTCAGGGAGCGTTACCGTTTACATCACTTCCATCAATAATTTCAGTGCTCCGGTCAATCTTTCAGTAAGCTCACTACCGGGAATAGCGTATAGCTTGGCGCCGAGCAGCGTAACGCCCCCTAGCGGAGAGACTACTTCAGCTACCCTTACTATCACTGTACAAGACTGGGTAACTTCGGATATGTACCATATCATGGTAGAAGGTGAATGCACCGACCCACTTATAAGTAAGAGCGTGGACATCACCCTGGACGTTCCATCCCCGGCAGGATGGGGACCCAGTATCGCCTTATCGCAAACTTATGGCATGGCAGGCGATGCCATTACCATCACCGGGTCAAACTTTCCTACTCAGTGCCAGGGTGAGACCGTTGTAATCAAAGAGGTATTCACTGATACCACATTAGTGACGACTCCAGCCGCTATTTCTGTGGACAGTGGTGGTTTTACCGGAACGTTTACTATCTCGTCTGGGATACCCTCAGGCAACTACCGAATTGAAGCCCGGGTGCCGACAACCGGAGACTTCGCTGAGAAGGACTTCCAGGTCCTGGGGGCAGGAGCAACTTTCACTCTGGAAACTACACCCTGCTCGGTAACCGTAGCCACAGAGGAAAGCGAAAACTCAGCGTCGGTCTCGGTCAACCTATTCTCCACCGGAGGTAGCAGCTCTTCAGTAAACCTCGCTGTAGAGGGTGCCCCTTCCTGGCTTGAATACCAATTCGCAGGAGTATCGGTTAATACCCCCGCTTCCGGTAGTGATAATATCTCAGTGCCCGCCGGC
>Ga0307431_1002055_pt1 | contig 10830 bp, 6 predicted proteins | sample SalMarWE160170MG_FD_202155 | JGI IMG/M metagenome (GOLD analysis project Ga0307431, IMG submission 202155) | Salt marsh sediment microbial communities from the Plum Island Ecosystem LTER, Massachusetts, United States - WE1603-170 | ecosystem: Environmental > Aquatic > Marine > Intertidal zone >... | reverse complement strand
GGGTTCCTGCGGCGTTTATATCACACCTGCCAATATTACCGCAGCTAAGGCAGACTTAAATGTGCGCACCGTTGTATGTAACCCGCTCGATATATCCGTTAATGTCACTGTAAATCATATTGTCACTATACCGGACAGTGACCAGACCATACGCTTTGAAACACAAAAAGAACTTGGACCAAACGAGAAGGCTTTAGTCGGCGCAACCGGCGTCGTCCCGCAGCCCAAACTCTGGGACATTGCCAGGCCCAATCTTTATACCGTACGCACCGAACTGCTGGACGACGGCGAGCTCAGCGACGTATTAACAGAGCGGACAGGTTTTCGCACGATCGCAGTTAAGGACGATAAATTTTATCTTAATGGTAGCGAATTTCTGGTTCGCGGAGTCAATAAACACCATCAAAGCGAACGTCGCTGGAATGCTGTAACCGATGACGAACTGCGCAAGGAATGGGACATGATGATTGATATGGGCTGTAACACGGTGCGGCTTGCCCACTATCCGCACAGTCGGCTGGAATATTCCATTGCCGACGAACACGGCATTGCGGTGTGGGCCGAGAACGGGTTGGCCGGTCAGCTATGGAACGATCCGGGCAACGAAGAAAAGACCGTGACGGTTGACGGTGAGCGTATTACCCGCGAGATGGTACGACAGAACTGGAACCACCCCAGCATCCTTTTCTGGAGCAGCGGCAACGAGACAATTCAGGAGGTTGCAACGCACTACGCTGAGGTTATTCGTGAAGAAGATTCCACCCGATTAGTCACTTTCGCAGCCAACAGGAATATCCCGGAATACACTGATTTCGTGGCGTTCAATACCTACAGCGGCTGGTACGGAGGCCATTACGCCGACTTTAAAGAGCTGCCCAGGAACGCTTTCATATCAGAAACCGGTGCCGGCTCGTGGATCACTCATCACATCCCTTATGGTGTCATAAAATGGAATGTGGACCATTTCGAGTCCGAAGAGTATGCGGGCATGTTCGCCGAGTATCGGCTCCAGACCGTTTGTGTTGACGACCCTCAGAACCGCCCGATGTTTCTCTGGTGGAACTTCCGCGAATTTTACAACCTGAAATTCAAGAAAAATCGCAACACCAAGGGGATTCTCACCCTGGCTGGTATGCCGAAGGATATATACTACCTGTTTCACGCCTTTTACAATCCTGATGAGCCCGTGCTTCATATATGTGGACGCCATCATTTCCTGCGTCAGACGGCCCCGGACAACGGCATTAAAGTTTACTCCAATGCATCCGAAGTTGAACTTGTTCTCAATGGCACCAGCCGTGGTAAACTTAACAATGGTGACTACAAACTGCCCGACAGTGAAAAGAAGCAGAAAGACGGTACGATGACACCTGTCGCCGGTATTCCTGTCAACAACGTGTTCTTCTGGAAGGCTCCTCTGCGTCCGGGACGTAATGTGGTCGAAGTGCGTGACAATAAGGGTCTGAGCAAGAGCATAGTCCTTTATCAAAAGCCCTCCGATGGTCCCGTTCAGGCTGATGTCGATGCAATAGTCGCCGATTTGGAAAGTTCCAACGCCGACAATCCGGCGGTTTTCATCGACCGTCCCGTCGAATCTCAGGGCCCTTTCTACTATGACGTGGATGGCTCTTCAGACAATACGTTCGATGTCCTGCCGGAGCAGGTAGAAGGCGCAGCCTGGATAGCCACCCGACGAATGAGCGATTCGAACATGAAAACCGACCTGTCCTTCCGGTTGAGTGGGGATGCTATGGTTTATGTTCTTCACTCCACTGGCACTTTCCCAAATATTACCTTGAGAGAGCCGAATGAGCAGACGCAGAAGGCAGCTGCGGCTCTTACCGAAGCGCTCTCTGCCGCAGGTTTTCGAAATACAAAAGTTAAAGCCATCTGGCGCGGCCACGACCTTGTGCTGGCAGACTGTGGTCTATGGAGCCGCTCTTGTGAAGCGGGAGAGACCATAACTGTTCCCGGACAGACACTGGATTACGTTATATTGATTAAACCGGAAGTGCATTAATTCGCGGAACCATAGAACTGTTTTGGCAAACTGTACTATCGAGTTTGAGAATTGAGCAGGTGTTATAAATGGACAAGACCGTGTCTATAGCATTCTTTGATACGAAGTCTTATGACCGCGAATCCTTTGATACCGTCAACAAATCAGGGTATGGGTACGACATCCGATATTTTGAAAACCGTCTGAGTGTCGGAACGGCGCCTCTTGCTAATGATTCTCGTGTAATTTGTACGTTCGTCAACGACACGCTCTCGGCGGAGGTTATCGCCGAGCTCAAGAAACTCGGCGTAGGGTTAATTGCCCTGCGTTGTGCAGGATACAACAACGTTGACCTAAAGGCCGCCTACCGAACAATCCCGGTAGTTCGTGTACCGGAGTACTCGCCACATGCGGTGGCCGAGCATGCGGTGGCATTAATACTTAGCCTTAATCGCAAGACCCATAAGGCATACTACCGGACGCGGGACGGCAATTTCTCTATCGGTGGTTTTATGGGCTTCGATATGGTTGGAAAAACCGCCGGCATGATCGGCACCGGAAAAATCGGCAAGATAGCGGCGAAAATACTCCGTGGATTTGATATGAAGGTTCTTGCTTATGATCCCTATCCGGATGAGAAGTTTGCAGCAGCAACGTCGGTTGAATACGTCGAGCTTAAAAAACTTTACGCCGACTCGGATGTAATTTCTCTACATTGCCCGTTAAGCCGTGACACCTACCACATTATCGACAAGAGAAGTCTGGCTAAAATGAAGGACGGTGTCATGATTGTAAATACCGGCCGGGGTGGATTGATAGACACAGTAGCACTGATAGATGCCCTAAAAAGCGGCAAGGTAGGTTCTGCCGGACTGGATGTCTATGAAGAAGAGAGTGAGTATTTCTTCGAGGATTTCTCGACGCAGGTCTTGACCGACGATGTGCTTGCCAGACTTCTAACCTTCAGCAATGTTCTAATCACTTCTCACCAGGGCTTTTTCACTCGTGAAGCTATCAGAAATATTGCTCAAACCACTCTCGATAATATCAGGGAATTTTTGGCCGGTAAGCCTTTGAAGAACGAAATATGCTATCGGTGCGGCGAAGATAGAGATACATGTACAAAGAAACGAACCGGCCGATGCTTTTGAGTTGTTATAAGTCAGGAAGCAGACTTTCCCGTTTTATACAGACTGTGTAATAGTAGTTTAGGCTGCAAGAACAGAATATATGATTAATTTTGGAATTACAGAAAGGAAGAGACAAGAGCTTGAGCAACGTATGCATAACTGCAATCTGCTTGAGAATGATATTAAGGAAACATTCGTTTTAAGCAGTGGGAGAGGAGGACAGAAAGTCAATAAAAGTTCTACCTGTGTTCATTTGAAGCATATTCCCAGCGGGCTGGCGGTGAAGGTTCAAAAGAGCCGGAGCCAGGGACTGAACCGTTATTATGCGAGAAAGCAAATGTGTGAACTGCTTGAGAATAAATTACTGGGAAAGGAAAGCCCGGAAGCAAAAAAATTAGAAAAAATCAGGAAGCAGAAAGACAGGAGAAGGCGAAGAGCACTGTAAAATCTGGGGGTACCATACCTAATTTTATTTTCGTCAGGCATGTTGTCGGCTATGATGCTTGCATGTCATATCAAGGAAGATGGTGGAAGAATAGTAGAGGGTAGTAAGGAGCAGATATGGAAAAAAGTGAGAATCTTATATCGTTAGATAAAGGTCTTGTGGAAAATAAAGTATGGAAGAAGCACCTTGATGGATTTGAAATTAGCCTTGTTATGAAGATACGCAAGAGGCTTTATGAGGAAGTGCCAGGGCTTGCAGAGAAGTTCAACAGTGGGGAGAACAAGTACTTTGGTTACAAGAGGGGCAATGCACGAGATTCGGTCTATATTTATGTCCAAAAGAAAGGGCTTCTGATTGACGTTTGCATCCCTCGTGATTTCGAGGTTGACCTCAAACGGGCTGGATTTAGCATCGAACGCCGTAAAAACTTTCAGGGGCGGGCTGGTTGGATTACTGGATGGCGAGTCCCACATGATTGGAAAGCAATCAATGAAATAACGAAGTGGCTAAGGATGTCTTTAATTGCAAGTGGGAAGTAGTCAAGTTACTCAAACTGACTGATTTATAGTAAAGTATCGGCGTCAGTGAATATGTAAAAATAACCAGTCGCAGATTGTCATTCCTTCTGCGCAAGCAGGAATCCATTGTTTTAGTTCTGGATTCCGCATCAAGTGCGGAATGACATAAGGGGAAAAGTGAAACTTATTTAATGGAAATGGCACTAGTTTTGAATATTGAATACATAGTGACAATGACGTAATGGGAGAATATTTTGTTTAGGAAAAGATATTTTATTGACAAAAGGTAGTTGGTTACAAACCTGAGAAGTTCATATCATAGGGACTGTTGTGCGGGTGATTAACGATGGTTATTATAGCGTTCAGGAATTTAGGTTTAATTTTCATCGCAGCAGTTATATAATTGATATATTATGAGTGAAGGCGTAAAAAAGAAGATCGAACGGTTGCGTAACCAGATTAGAGAGCACGACTATCTCTATTACGTGCTCAATCAGCCGAAAATCAGCGACCTTCAATACGATAAGCTTTTCGCCGAGCTCAAAGCTCTGGAAAAAGCGAATCCGGGGCTGATAACGCCCGACTCACCCACCCAGCGTGTCTCCGGTCGGCCGCTCGAAGGTTTCATCAACGTAAGACACGCTGTTCCTATGCTTAGTATCGATAATACTTACAATGCCGAAGAGCTTAGTGCGTTTGATAAGCGCGTGCAAAAAGGACTCGGAAGCAGTGATTATGATTATGTTGTGGAACCGAAGATTGACGGTGTTGCTATCAGTCTTCGTTATGAAGGAGGCAGGCTTGTCACGGCGGCCACCCGCGGTGACGGGCGTGTCGGTGACGATGTCACTGCCAATGTTCGGACAATCAAAGCTGTTCCGCTCGTATTGCGTGACGGAAAAAATATTCCGGATGTGCTCGAAGTCCGCGGCGAGGTCTATATGCCAACAAGCTCCTTCACCGAGCTAAACAGACTTCGCACCGAGGCTGGTGAGCCGGTTTTTGCCAATCCGCGAAACGCTACATCTGGCTCTCTGAAACTACTGGATTCAAGTCTAACCGCAGAAAGGAACCTGTCATTTTTTGCCTATGCCACCGGTCAGCTTTCCGAACCATTAGCTGATAATCATTACCTCTGTCTGCAGAAGTTCAAAAAGCTCGGCCTGCCCGTCAATCCCAACATAAAAAAAGCCGGTGACATTGACAAGGTGATAAAAATATGTATCGGCTGGGGCGAGAAGCGAACGAAACTGGATTACCAGATTGACGGTATGGTGATAAAAGTTAACAATCTCGAACAGCGAGAGATACTCGGGGCGACCGGCAGAGCACCTCGATGGTGTATTTCTTATAAATTTGCCGCCGAGCGGGCCGAGACTATCGTCGAATCCATCGCAGTCCAGGTGGGAAAGAGCGGCATATTAACACCGGTTGCCAATCTAACACCGGTACAGTTGGCCGGGACAACCGTCAAGCGGGCAAGCCTGCATAATTTCGATGAATTGAAAAGACTTGGTGTCGGACAGGGTGACACGGTAATAATCGAAAAGGCAGGAGAGATAATACCGCAGGTAATCGAGGTAAAGAAAAAAGCAATAGGGAACGTAACGGCATTTAAGATACCGAAGTCGTGCCCTGTTTGCGGTTCCGGAGTAGTTAAGGATGAGAACGGTGTTTATATCCGTTGTGTGAATTCGGATTGTGTCGGTCAGCTCAAGGAGCGATTGAGATATTTTGCCGGGAGAGGACAAATGGACATCGAGCATCTTGGCCCGGCTTTGATTGACCAGCTTATCGAGACCGGGTTTGTGAAAAATTTCGCCGATATTTACAAACTACGGAAACAGGATTTGGTCGGCCTGGAACGGATGGCGGAAAAAAGTGCCTATAACGTGATAGAGGCGATAGAAAAGAGCAAGACCAGGCCTTTGTGGCGATTGATTGCCGCTTTGGGGATTCGCCATATCGGGGGACAGTCAGCGCAAATCCTGGCGGAATATTTCGGTTCACTGGATTCTCTTATCTCGGCAGACCAGGAAAAGCTTGCAGCGATAGACCAAATCGGTCCTATAATGGCAAAGAGCGTTTATGAGTATTTCCACGATGAAGGGAATTTGTCGGTTATTGAAGAATTGCTTAATGCCCGTGTCACGCCGGAACGGGCAAGGGCGAAACGTTCTGATAAAATGAAGGGAAAAACAATCGTTATCACGGGAACGCTGGAGAATTTTACTCGTCAGCAGGCCGAGCAGGCCGTAAGGCAAATGGGTGCAAAGACGTCATCGAGTGTCAGTAAGAAAACCGATTTCGTCCTGGCAGGTAAAAATCCCGGAAGCAAGCTTGACAAAGCACGTAGTTTGGGTATTAAAATAATAGACGAAGAAGAATTTTCGAAAATGCTCGATATTTGATATGTTATTGGAGATGACAGTCACGGCAGAAAAATACACGACAATGATAAACAGTGCCGACAAGTATATGCAAATGGCGCTGAATCTGGCCAAACGGGGCATTGGTTCGGTCGAGCCGAATCCCGCGGTGGGTGCTATTATCACAAAGGCTAATCAGGTTGTCGGTAAGGGCTGGCATAAGGAATTCGGCGGGCCGCATGCGGAAATAAACGCTCTGGAAGATTGTAAAACGCTGGGTGTTAAGCCGCGTGGTGCCACGATGTATGTCACGCTTGAGCCGTGTTGTCATAAAGGCAAAACGGGCCCCTGCACGGAGGCTATTATAGAGGCCGGTCTGGCAAAAGTTGTTGTCGCAACAAAGGACCCGTCGGAGCACACCAACGGCAAAAGCATCGAGCAATTAAGAAAGGCCGGGATCGATGTAGAGGTTGGTATCTGTGAGAAAGAGGCTAAGCTGCTTAACGCTCCTTTTATGAAGTTTGCCTCCACAGGGAAGTGCTGGGTGGTACTGAAATGGGCGCAAACTATTGACGGTAAAGTGGCAGATTCCGACAACGGCGACAAGCGTAAGTGGATTTCCAATGAAGCAAGCAGAAGAGATGTGCATAAATTGCGACGGCGCTCCCAGGCAATATTGGTAGGCATTAATACGGTTATAGCAGACAATCCGCTGTTGACAGCCCGACCAAGCAAAGGCAGAAAAGCCACAAGAATTGTCCTAGACAGCTTTCTTAGAATTTCCTTAGAATGCAAGCTGCTTATGACAGCCAAAGACAGCCCGGTTTTGATTGTCACAAGCCAATCTTCGGCCAAGGAAAATCCCTGGGTTGCTCAGCAGGTTGTGAGCATGGGTGCCGAACTGCTTACTTATCCGGATACACGCGGCCAGTCTAATTTATTTTTCTTACTGGAAGAATTGAGCAAACGCGGAGTCTCCCAGTTGCTGGTTGAAGGCGGCCCGACGGTATTGACCTCGTTTCTTAGGGAGGACCTTGCCGATGAGGTTCATGTTTATATCACACCGAAAATACTGGGAAGCCATGGCAGTGTCTCGATAGACGAACCATTTGCCGGACTAACGCAAGCCGTTGGTTTGCATAATGTTAGTATCAAACCTTTTGGCGATGATGTAAGGCTGTCCGGCCTGACAGAAAAAGCTCTAAGAGAACTTTCAATCTCTCAAGTCTAAAACACCGCAGATAAATCTCGCGTGCCATAAAAATTACACTTCATTCAATGTTTATCTGCCTCCGACGGATGCAATATCAGTTTTATGATTGCATCGAGGTCGTTTGGTGCCTCTATCGGCGGATTGCTGAACTGCCCTTGCTTGTCTTTGTGATAATTGACAGTGACATTCGGGTCTTTTAGAGGATGGCCGGTCAGCACACATGCGATACGCTCGTCAGAGCCGATTATACCTTCGGCCCGCAGATGTCTGAGCCCTGCGATGGTCGCCGCCGAGGCCGGCTCGCAGCCCAGACCATACCTGCCGATAATCGCCTTGGCATCGAGAATTTCTTCATCGCTGACAGCGCGAACGACACCGTGGCATATATCAATTGCACGCAAACATTTTTTCAGGTTCACCGGCCGGGATATTTCTATCGCTGATGCGCAGGTGTGTGGTGAAAAGTTGCGTGCCGTCAAATCGGTATAATATTCATCGATTGTTTTCTGATCGACTTTACTACCGTTCCATATCAGTTTTTTGTTATTGACTAGGTCGGTCAAAGTATCGGCTCCGGTCGCGTTGATGATCGCCATGCGCGGTATTTTTTCAATCAGACCTAATTGTTTGAGTTCGTAGAATGCCTTGCCGAATGCGCTGGAATTGCCCAGATTTCCACCGGGCACGATTATCCAGTCCGGCACCTCCCAGCCCAGCCCTTCGATGATACGATACATTATGGTCTTTTGCCCTTCGAGCCGGAACGGATTCAGTGAATTGAGCAGATACAATCCGAGCTTGCTGCAGACGTTTTGCACCTGTCGCATACAGTCGTCGAAGTCACCGAGTATCTGTATTGTCTGAGCGCCGTAATCCATTGCCTGACTGAGTTTGCCGAATGCGATTCGGCCTGAGCCGATAAAGACCGTACATTTGACGCCGCAGCTTTGTGCGTATAATGCGACCGAAGCCGAAGTATTGCCGGTCGACGCGCACGCACTGGAAGTGGCCCCGACCATTTTCGCGTGACTAAACGCAGCCGACATTCCGTTGTCTTTGAACGAGCCGGAAGGATTCAATCCTTCGTACTGCAGGAATAAACGGCCGGGCTTGACGTCGACATATTTTGCAACATCGTCGTTTTGCTGCAGGATAGTCTGACCTTCGCCGATGGTCACTTTATATTTATCTTCGCAGAAGTTCAAAAGCTCCCGGAACCGCCACACACCGGAGAAATCCAGCCGATTGGCTCTGGTGGCCCAGCGTCCGGCGAAATCACTCATTTTGTCCGGGACCTCGATTTTGTCCCAGTTATATTGTGCATCCAGCAGTTCTCCGCAGTTCGGGCATTTGAATAACGGCCGGCCGCGGTCGAACTCGGCCCCGCAGTCCGGATTTATACATTTTTGATAAGCTTTATCAGTCATTTTCTCGTTTTTCGTCTTAAATTCATGTTTTAAGAGCTAAAAGCGACGAATTTAGTATCGGCCTTTCTTGCCCAATCCTGTAATTATATATGATACACCGTGTTTTAGATACTGATAATCAACTTGTTTTTTCAAATCCTTTTTCGCAATACGCATTCCCTAGGGGACGCCTTACGGCGCACGATGGACGCAATACGAAATAAACCTGTCCCGGCGAAGTTGAAAACGAAGACGGATTGGCTTCGTTTGGGTTCGTTTCTTGTCCCGACATGGTAGCAGACGATGCCGGATTAGTTCATCCAAATTCCAGCAATATCTCATAATCTTTTTATTTCAAAGAGCTTATACTCTTTTACGCAGAACGCCGCACGCAGAACTCAATACGAGGAAATTGGGTTCGTTTTGAAAAAAAAGGCCGATTTGTCGAATATTCTCTACAATTGTCGAACAAGCTTTTTCGTGTATCGTGAAGCGTGAATCGTATCTCGTAACAGTACAAAACTAAAGGCTTCATGGTTTTTGGAAATTTGGGATTTTGAACATTCGATATTGTTTCGGGTTTAGAAATTAGTGCTTAGTATTTTTAATGATTTGCTTGCCCCGCTGCCCCCATTCTATGCTAACTTCTATTCGTTATATGCTATATACCAAATACCATATACTACATCCTTATTTATACCCGCATCCGGCGAAATTACAAGCAAAATCCCCGTTTTAATCTGAAGTTGTGCTTGATACGGTATTCTTATCGAGCGTAATGCGTATTGCGTATTTCGAAACAGCAAAGCCCACCAGTTGAATTGCTGAGCTAAATGTTTGGAATTGGATATTCGACATACGATTTTTACCACTAAGGGGTGAATTTGCTATCCCCAATGGCTTTTTGGGGTGTTTTGCATTCGTTATTAGATATTCACTATTGAATTGTTGGAAAAATCTTGTACAATATCATATGTTTATTGTCAATTGAATTCTGAAAAGGACTTGTTACCCAAATTCCGCCTAAAGCGCATTATGATAATGCTAGAATACAGGTTTTGAATCTAAAGAAATCTGAAAAGGTTTAGTTTCTCTGGAAAACTGCAAAAGAACATAATATAATATGAAATAACTTACCATATAGATAATATAGTAATTGAGTACTAGCTGATGTTCATTTTGGATTTCAAACATATGGGATTATTGTGACAAAAGCCCCAAAAAGTATCTCTTTTATAGATTTTAAGAAACCGCCTGTTGTAGAAGCGTGGATTGAGTTTTATTTTGATTTGTCAGAAGAAAATATCCCTTGGACTGAGGAATATGCAGTTGATTTTATAAAAGAAAATTTTCCAGATTACCTTCCAAAAAATTACGAATATTTTGCACGTATAAACGTAAACTCAAAGGGAGAACCGGATTTTTCAAAAACTGACAAGTCGTTCGATCGGATAAAAGCCTTTTCGAAAGATTCTGAATACTGTATTCAGGCTGGTAGAAATGTCCTGATTTTTAACCAGATAAATAAAGGAGACTGGCCCGGTTATGACAATATGCGTGATAAAGCGTTTGAAGTCTTGGAAAAGTATTTAGACTATAGGAGAATTGAAAAGTTACTTAATACTAGTCTGCATTATCGTGATGTTATCAATATTCCATCAGAAAGCGGAAAGATAAATTTAGAAGATTATTTTAAAATTTATCCAAAAGTTAATGATTCATTTGGAGATATATATCGTATAAATTTAGA
>Ga0307431_1002051_pt1 | contig 10844 bp, 8 predicted proteins | sample SalMarWE160170MG_FD_202155 | JGI IMG/M metagenome (GOLD analysis project Ga0307431, IMG submission 202155) | Salt marsh sediment microbial communities from the Plum Island Ecosystem LTER, Massachusetts, United States - WE1603-170 | ecosystem: Environmental > Aquatic > Marine > Intertidal zone >... | reverse complement strand
ATTGACGAAATCCCGCAAGGAGAACTCAAAGATATTGTCCCCGCCAATTACCAGAATATCTTCACTAATCTCCAATCGTTGTATGAGGAATTGAAGTGCTCCTATGGTGCCAAGCTTTTCCTTTTCCGAAGTGGTTTTTTCGATCACAAGTTGCACGTCGCGTTTTGCGTGCTTGCGCCATTCCTTAAACTGATGCTCAAAACGCTTGTTGGTGGAGACAATTGGGCAATCGCGGAATGGATATGTATCAAGCATGAAGTCAATGATTGGTTTTCCTGCTATCGGCAAAAGGGGCTTCGGTCGGTTTACGGTGATCGGATATAGGCGGGTGCCATAGCCACCGGCGAGAATAATTGTTTTCATTGTCGGGTATGCCGTATGGAGCCGCTCTGCTTGGTCAACAGTTCTTTCTTGAACTCTTCGATTAGGGCAACGGGCGTTGGATCGACTTCATTTAATAATGCAAGGTAGAAGCTTACATAATCGCCAAAGTAGATTTGGGAGATGAGTTGAGCAAGCTCGGTTTCGCCACTGGCTGTAACTTTCCTAAAACCCACTGAGTGATCTTTAAACAGAGACTGCATGATTTGCATGCGAAGAAGATTTTCCTGCTTGTCGTAGTGATTTTGGAGTAGAATCACAAAAAGACTATGCGCATACTCGCCTTTCACCATGGATAAGATCTCATTGTGATTTAGCTCGGGAAATGCATTCCAGAATGCGGGTTGTTTAGCGTTTTCGTTTATCTGCGTTTTCCATCGCATTGCCACCAAGTCAGTGTTGTCTACTGTGCCATAGATCAGAGGGAACTTGCCAAATAGATGGCGAGCAAGCTCTTTGGCGGGATTTGTGGTAGCTCCAACGGTGTGAGCGCACTGAGTTCTCACCCTGCTAAGTTCTGAGAACAGGGCTTCGCGCCGGCCAATATCCTTGAGAATCTGTGCTTTTATGAGTGTAGTGACTAGACTGATGGCGAGATATCCAAGGGCGGCTCGGGGTTGATACCCTGTGGGAATCTTCAACAGCGGAAGCCCATGGGTATTAGCAATCCTACCTATCTCTCCGCCGCTCGAAAGACAGAACACGAATGCTCCTTTTTCAATTCCACTCTGAAGCGCAGATATTGTCTCTGCCGTGTTCCCGGAATAGCTAACCGCAATTAGAAGTGTGTGCCTATCAGTGAATGGAGGAAGATCATAGCTACGGTTGACAAACAAGGGGATCTGTGAGAAATGTCGAGCAACTTCTCCAGCCATTGCCGATCCTCCCATTCCGCATATGACAACCTGCTTAATGCCGTAGGGGAGGTGAGGATCGAAATCGTTCCCAAGCTTGATTGCTTCTTGGCATTGGCCGGGAAAGCCATCTAGAATCCTCAGCATGCCGGCTTTGTCGTAATTGGTAAGAACTGTCTTGTTGTCTAGTTTGTCCATGTTATTCTAATCATAACGGAGAACATTGATTTGAGCTAGTCTAATGACCTACTCCACTGATTAGTAATAATGGCTCTGTTTACTGGAAATGCCAGTGGTCTTGTTAGCTAACGACATCCTTGCTATAATACGAATCAACGATGGTTGTCTCGCTAGCGAAGGAGGCTTGTAATGCGAGAAGCGGAGATCAAGGCTCTATTAGTGGATCCAGTCAACAATGCGCCGGTGATACTACTAAAGGATAAGCATTCCACTAAGGCAATGCCGATTTGGATTGGAGAAACCGAAGCAATGTCGATCGCTCTCGAGCTGCAAAATCAATACTTTCCACGACCCCTATCTCATGATCTGATGAAGGGAATAATTAATCATCTGAGCGGGAAAGTAGAGAAAGTTGCGATTACTGCACTCAAAGAGGGTACGTATTACGCTACTATTTTCTTGCGTGAGAAAAAAGGGAAAGTCATCGAACTCGATGCACGACCCTCAGATTCTTTGGCCCTTGCGTTGCGTATGGGAAGTCCAATCTACATTGCTGATGAAGTGTTCGATTCCTCGGCAATCGAATCTCCGTTTGCGGAAGAGGATGCGTTCCAGGATTTTGTTGAATACAAGATGGACTTATCAGAGTTCAAGAAAATCCTAAAGTAGGATTCTAGCTACGAACAGTTGTTGCTCCATGCGGAAGTGTGTGAATCTCTTCAGGGGAAAGTCCTTGATTAACTGTTATTCGTTGCACGTATATGCTTCTTGCTCTTTGTCCATCCACAAAGAAGACAACCTTCTTCACTAAGAAGTTCTCCCTGTCGATGTAGATCATGCGCAACAGTCTACCCGTAGTCTGATCGCGCACTTTTAGTATGTAGCCACCCTGAATAGAGCTACCAGCAATCTTGCTCCCAACATTAGCGACTCCGGGTAGGGGATTTAGCCGATAGCATTCTACCCCAGGACAAAACGAGAAAGGGAGCGAGTAAGTGTGTGTGGCAATGGTTTCCGGGAGAGAAAGCGTCGATAGGAAAATATCGGTGCGAAACGCGCAAATCTCCGGAGTTACTTCGAGTTCCACTTTTCCCGCTTGCCAGTCTTTTTCTAGCTGTGTCAGGTCAAAGCTTGCTAACCCAAGAGCAGCTAGCGGAAACCCGACCCATCGTTTGGCCACGATTACGTTCTCTTGAGGGATATAATGTGAAAGAAGATCACGTTCAACAGTGAAAAGCTCGCCCCGCATCTGCTCCGGGCTCAGGTAACGAATGCTCAATCCACCGTCTTTTCCAGTCAAGAAACGAGTGAGCACTCGAACTGGATCAGCTTTCTCGCTTTCGTCTCTTATTTCGAGGACAGCTTCCAGGTCCTTGACGCGCGAGAGGGCTGTTTGCACTCGCCAGATGAGGCCCGCTGGTTCCATGGGGTCATGTTCATCTAGGAGGTATTGATCAACGGCAACAACGCCCAGTATCAAGCCTACAAAGATGCCAAGCCCAAGAAGAACGATGTTTTGACTACTCATGATAAGTAATTATAATGCGACTGGCGAAAAGGTCAATTCTTGGAAAGGGATGAGTCTGATGAGTAAATGTTTAGGCAAATTACGACTAGTTCAAGAAGCGGTGGTTGCCGGCAAAACCGTGCTCGTACGGGTTGACTACAATGTTCCCCTGGAGAATGGAGTAGTTACGGACGATGGAAGGATTCGTGGATCACTTCCAACCCTAGAAGAGCTTCTCCGAAAAGGAGCAAAGGTTGTCTTGCTGACTCACCTTGGCCGCCCAAAAGGGAAACGTGTTCCAGGGCTTTGTTTGGATCCGGTAGCGGCTCGTCTACAGGCACTCCTGAATCGTGCAGTGAATAAGCTTGACGATTGCGTGGGAGATGAGATCAAGCAAGCTATAGATCAGGGCTCCTCGAATGAAGTCTTCATGCTTGAAAATCTTCGTTTCCACTCTGAAGAAGAGGCGAATAATGCTCGATTTGCACATAGTCTGGCAAGTCTTGGAGGCGTATATGTAAACGACGCCTTCGCGACACTTCACCGTTCACATGCCTCTACATTGGGAGTCACTAATTACCTTCCTTCGTACGCTGGGATGCTTGTGCAAGAAGAGATCAAAGCCTTAAGTCATCTCGCTGAAAACCCGGCACGGCCATACGTTGCTATCATTGGCGGCAAGAAAGCCAAGAGCAAGCTTGGTGCGTTGCGCGGCCTGCTAGAGCGGGTTGATGTTATGCTGATAGGAGGTGGGGTAGCGTTTACGTTCATGCGGGCGAAGGGTTACCAAGTGGGGGATTCTGTTGTCGATGAATCACTTTTGGAGAGGGTGAAAGAGGTAATTTGTCTAGCGCGTGAGAAGCGTGTCTTGGTTCTTCTTCCACGGGATGTTGTAGTGTCTGAGGAGGTAGATGCGAGTGCTGAAACAGTCATATGTGCAGCAGATGAGATACCCGCTGGACGGATTGGCCTCGACATTGGCCCAGAGACGATTCGTAGCTTTGGAGAGCAGATAGCTTTGGCACGGACGGTCATTTGGGCTGGACCCATGGGAGCATTTGAGCTAGAGCAGTTCTCTAGGGGGACAAGAGAAGTGGGAGAGGCGCTGGCTTCAAGTAATGCGTTCACGGTGATAGGTGGCGGCGAAACGGGTGCGGCGGTAACACAGATGGGAATTGCCGATAGAATATCCTACATCTCTACTGGCGGCGGCGCTTGTCTTGCATTGCTTGAAGGGAAAGTGCTTCCGGTACTGGATGCGTTGCGAGTATGAGCTCAAGAAAGCAGTCTCTCGTCTTTTTCTTCCTGTATTCCTGCATTCCTGCTTTCCTTATAGCTAAAGGGTTTGACCTAAGAATTCTCTAGTAAAGGCATCCTCTAAGGAAGCCAGGAAACCAGGAGAAAACCAGGAATAACGATGGGTTAAAACCTTCCTGCATTCCTGGCCTCCTCATAATCAAAGGGTTTCTTGGTTCAACTGAAAGCTGAGAGCTGATAGCTGTTTGCTAAGAACTGAAAGCTAGCTTCATCTCACCCTCACCCAGCCTCTCCCTTCATAGAGGGAGAGGGAAAATGAAGAATCCTAGCTATCTCACCCTCACCCCGGATCGGGGTCCGGGGCAGGCTCTAACCTCTCCCTTCATCGAGGGAGAGGGAAAATTAAGTGGAGAAGCAGTTAACTAGGGGGAAAGTTAAGTGGTTGAGTGGGAACAAGGGTTCGTAGAGTTAAGCGAACAGAAAGCGAGGCATACTAAACAATTCTCCCTCCCCGATCGAGGGAGGGAATTAAAGGGAGGGGGAGAAGAGAAAAAGACAGTGATGCGTAACGTGTGATGGGTGACAGGTGAAAAATGAAGGATTAAGGATTATGGAAGAGGGATTAAGGGAAAGACGATGGTCTGTCGTCGAGAGTCTGTAATCAAAAGCCTGACAGCTAACCTATCTCACCCTCACCCAACCTCTCCCTTCATCGAGGGAGAGGGAAAGGTGTGAAGCAGTTGGTAGCGGAATGGTTAAGTGGTTGAGTGGGAACAAGGGTTCATAGAGTTCATTGGGTTCGTAGAGTTAAGCGAACAGAAAGCGAAGCATACCAAATAATCTTCCCTCCCCGATCGAGGGAGGGAATTAAAGGGAGGGGGAGAAACGAAGAATAGTCTAGAGTCATGAGTGAAAATCCTGAAAGCTGATTGCTGAGAGCTGTTTGCTAAGAACTGAAAGCTGAAAGCTGATTGCTGAGAGCTGAGAGCTGAGAGCTGAGAACTAATGACTGAAAGCTAGCTTCATCTCACCCTCACCCCGGATCGGGGTCCGGGGCGAAAGCCGGAATCCAGGCAACTAATCGTTCCATACAAATCCTGCCAATTCGCACAAAAAAGTAGCCTGTTCCCTTTTTCTTTCCCGTACGCTTGATCTTATTGTCGATCTTGGGCAATGTATTTGTGTTTGGAATGGGAAACCGCATAAGGAGGAACAATGGCAATCCTGAAGGATCGGATGTACCACAAGTTCCGTCTGTATGGTTTCCTAAAGAACCTGCGTTTCTTTGATCCATTCCTTGTTCTCTTTTTTCGAGAAATGGGGTTGTCATTCTTAGAAATCGGAATTGTCTTTTCAGTACGCGAGATCAGCACAAACCTGTTTGAGATTCCAACAGGTATTCTTGCCGATACCTACGGTCGACGAAAAGCGATGCTTGCTTCATTTTCCTCATACCTTGTCTCATTCCTGCTCTTCTATCTCTTCTCCAGCTTTTCCATGTATCTGGTAGCAATGGTCTTGTTTGCAATTGGAGAGACGTTCCGGTCAGGAACGCACAAAGCGATGATCCTTGAGTACTTACGAATCAAGGGGCTGGAACGACTGAAAGTTGACTACTACGGACACACTCGTGCGGCTTCACAGCTTGGCTCAGCATTGGCCGCACTTATCGCTGCTGGGCTCGTATTCTACATCGGCAGCTACCGAATTGTGTTTGCCGCGAGCATCATTCCGTACATCCTCGAACTATTTCTGATAAGCTCTTATCCCAAGGAGCTTGATGGAAGAATTGTTTTGGTAAAGGGCGGCTGGATGAAAAGATTTAAGCAGCGAATCCTTGGCACCAGTAAGGAATTCCTAAAGATGCTTCGTAATCCCCTGCTTGTTAGGGGATTACTAAGTAGTGCGGGATTTGATGCCATATTCAAATCTGCAAAAGATTATCTGCAACCGATCCTAAAAAGCCAGGCCCTCGCACTTCCCATCTTTCTGTGTCTTGAGACAGATCGGAGAATTGCGGTAGTTGTAGGTGGAGTTTATTTTGTGATTTATCTTGTCACCAGCTGGGCTGCCGCGAGTTCTCACCGATTACAGAGCAAAGCGCGCTCCCCCTCATGGGCAGTGAACTTCAGTTTCGTTATTGGCGTGATGCTTCTTCTTGTTGCTGGTCTGGCAACTTGGGCCAAGGTATACGCGCTATCTATTGCTGCTTTCCTTGCCCTTTACTTCTTGCAGAACGTGCGCAGGCCAATGCTGGTTGGCTATCTGTCAGAGGTTATTCCTCGTCAGATGATGGCCACTGGGTTATCCGTTGAGTCAGAAGTTCGTGCCCTGCTCATGGCAGGGATATTGCCTCTTATTGGATTGCTTGCCGATCGGGTTGGAGTAGGGCTGGCGCTAGTCATGGCAGCGCTTGGTGGCGTGATTCTTTGTCCGATCCTGCGCGTTCAACAGGCAGGACCAGCTACTAACAGCGGAAGGAAGAGCAAATAAACTGGTGAGAGACCTCAGGCTATTGATGAAACTACGCGCTAGCGCTAGTGTATATAAGTTGTAGAATATAACACTTTAGAAAGGAGGCAAGAATGAAGCGTTTTACTCCGTTAATAAGTTTGCTCATCGTCGTTCTGATTGCGGGCGTTTGCCTGGCTAAATCAGACTTGGTGGTTACAAATATCACGTTGAGCCCGGTCAGCCCTTTCGCTGGTGAGGAAGTGACAATCACTGCCGAAGTGAAGAATGTGGGGACCACTGATGTAAGTGGGAGATTCTATGTTCGCTTTAGCGTGGATGGGATGCAGATTGACAACGCGTCTATTCCATTTGGCATTGATGTCGGCAGTTTGAAGCTTGCTACAGTAAGTTGGACGGCACAGGTAGGCACTCATACGATCATGGTGGAGGCTGACCAGCCGTTCAACAAGGTCAGCGAATCAAGCGAGGCAAACAACATTTCCTACAAGACATTTACTGTTTCCATCAGTAGTGTCACTTCTCTGTCTGACCTTAAGATAGCGGTAGCACGATTTGATGATAGGAGTGGCTCCGGATTCATTAATGTTGGACAAGGGGTGGCAGATGAGCTTATCACGCGTTTGGTAAACAGCGGAATGCATGTTCTAGAGCGGAGTGAGCTGGAGTCGGTGATGCAAGAGCAATCCCTCAACCCAGCTCTGACCGGAGATCTTGCTAAAGCTGGGCAAATCCTTGGCGCGGATTTGCTAGTGATTGGTTCGGTAACAAGAGTTGATGTACAAGAAACCTCAGTTAGCCTTGGGTTTTTCAGCGTCAGTAGCGCGTCCGTCAATGTGGCAATGTCTGCTCGGTTGGTGAATGTATATACTTCTGAGATAGAAAAAGCGGTTTCCTCTACCGGGGAGGAAGAAGGGGCCACAGGATTCTCTGTCAACATAGGCAAGATCGTTTCCTTGTCACAACCGGTCTCGAGTAATGTTTGTACTGGTGGGTTGCTTACAGATAAATCCTATTACTATTTTGGTGAAATTGTGCACATTGGTTATAAGGGCACGCCAGGTTGGTACCGTGTCGAAATTAACACAGCTGGAGGAACGTTTGTTAGATTGCTAGACTGGAAGTTCATTGGCGTTGGTGCTTGTGGGGAGTGGTTCTGGAATCAGCGCAATATGTCAAATATGCAGATGGGTCCAGGGATGTACGTAGCCAAGCTGTGGCATGGTGGTTCCTACGTCACCGCGAGCAGTTTCCAGATTAGAACCGGTGCTGCGCCGGTTCCATTGCCGATCGATGAGATTACGGTGGGAAGCGGACAGTTCGACGAAACAATTGTGGGAAAGGCGACCAACAGCGCATTGAATCAACTTGTTGCTTCCCTGATACAGGGCGCAGAACAGGTTGCGTCGAAGGTAATTGCCGGGCGTAGTTCGGTGGAGCCTACGACCAATGGGGAAGCCAGCGCAGGCAAAGCACAGATTGCAGCTGTTTTTCCTGATGGACGTATCGTGATCAACATTGGAGCGGCAACAGGGGTGAACAAAGGGGATTTCTTCCAGGTACTTCACGCACAAAATGTGATCATAGACCCATCTACTGGCGAGATTCTCGATTACGAAATCCTTGGAATAAAGGGTGAGATTGTTATTGTCGAGGTTCGTGAGCGGGTTTCTTATGCGATCAAGATAACTGAGTTTGTTCCACTGGTTGGAGATATGGTTGAAGGGTCTGTCCCCTGAGGTTGCCATAAAGCCGGAAAGGGTATAGAATGTTGGCACAATGCCATCATCAGTGCTTGTGGAGATTAGTATCCTATTGATTCGTTGTGATGGGTTCTTTTGCTTGCCCTCTGCATGGGATATGAGACGATGAGTCCTTTGTTTGGGACCGACGGAGTAAGAGGAAGAGCAAACGTTGATCTTACTCCAGAGCGGGTTTTGTTGCTTGCACAAGCAGCAGGTATGGTCTTGGCTGCCCCAGGCGGACGGGTGATTATCGGGAGAGATACGCGAACAAGTGGTCCGATGTTTGAGGGGGCGCTTGCAGCTGGATTCGCGTCCTGCGAGCTTGAAGTGCTGCTTGCTGGAGTTATTCCTACTCCAGCTATCTCTTTTCTGATCAAGGACGAACACGCTGATTTGGGAGCGGTGATCTCCGCTTCGCATAATCCACCCGAGGATAATGGAATCAAGTTCTTTGAGCACCGTGGCATGAAGCTCAGCATGGAGGACGAGAGAGCAATTGAAGCTGTAATGAGTAATCCTGTTCACCGATCGCTTGCTGTCGGTGGGATTAGACTATTAGAAGCAGCTGCAACGCGTTACGCTGCCTTTCTCACAGGTACAATAGAGATCGAAGACATTGATCTCTCCAGAAGCACTATCGTTGTGGATTGTGCTCATGGAGCGACTGGAGCAATTGCTCCCCACGTACTACGTCACTTGAATGCCAATGTGCTTGAGCTCAACACATCTCTAGATGGAGCACGAATTAACGAGGGATGTGGCTCTACCTCTCTTGAATCATTACGGAGAGCTGTAATTGACAATCACGCCGATCTAGGGATAGCTTTTGACGGTGATGGTGATAGGGTTCTTCTTGTTTCACCCCTTGGAGAAATAATCGATGGCGATCAGATGATGGGAATCGCCGCGTTGCACATGCAGAAGAAAGGGATTCTTGATCCACCTCTGGTTGTGACGACCGTTATGAGTAACCTTGGATTGGAGGAGGCCCTGAAGGCAAAAGGGATCCGGATGATACGCACTCCAGTTGGTGACCGTAATGTGACAGAAACGATGCTTGCGCATGGCGCACAAATTGGAGGAGAGCAATCTGGCCATATCATCTTCTCTGACCACAGCCCAACCGGTGACGGTATCCTAACGGCCGTGAAACTCTTGGAGATAGCACATGAAAGCGGGATGGCGTTGGACAAACTCGGTGAAATGATCCCGGTTTTTCCTCAGGCGATGTGCAATGTGTCTGTAGGTGATCCGCAAGGTCTATTCAATGAACCCTTCTTGCAGGGTTTGATCGAAGAGGAGAAGGGATGTTTGGGAAATGAAGGAAGAGTACTTGTTCGTCCTTCGGGGACCCAGCCTCTCTTGCGAGTAATGGTAGAAAGCAAAGAGAAGGAGCGCTCCGAGAGGATCTGCTTTCGGATTGCAGAAAGGATTAGGAAATCATTGTGAAACAATGGGGAGAGAAGATTGGGATTGATTCACTCGTTTCCTCATCTTCCTGGCTTCCTGGCTTCCTCATAGTTATGGTTTTCACCAAGCGGTATCTTTTCTCCTTAGAAATGTAGGAATGCAGGAGGGTTAGAATCTAAAACCCACTAAACCTTTCCCCTGAGGAAGCCAGGAATGCAGGAATTAAACAAGGGTTAAAATCCAAACACCCAGTAGAACCTCTCTTCTTAGGTATACAGGAATGCAGGAGGGTTAGACCAGCGATTCCTTTGCCGTCTATCCCTCTCCCTTCATCGAGGGAGAGGGAGGAATACAGGAAGGTTTTAACCCATCCTTATTCCTGGTTTTCTCCTGGCTTCCTGGCTTCCTCATAGTTATGGTTTTCACCAAGCAGTATCTTTTCTCCTTAGAAATGTAGGAATGCAGGAGGGTTAAAGTAAAGACCTATCCGTGGTTTCTTGTTGTTACTATTCACTACTTACTATTCACAGTTTTCAGGGCTTCCTTAGAGTCAATGCCTTGCGGTAGGAAAGCAGATTTCTACTTTGATAGTTCATCAAATGGGTGGGTTAGGATAGGATGACGAGCAGCCCGCGTTTGGTCAAGCCGCTGCACTGGGGCATGCTGCGGAGCAGCATGAAGCAATTCTGGGGTTTCCTTTGCCTCAAGGGCGATCTTTTCCATTACGCTAATGAAACGGTCGAGGGTTTCCTTTCCCTCACACTCAGTTGGCTCAATCATCAACGCTTCATGTACAATTAATGGGAAGTATACTGTAGGTGGATGGAATCCGTAGTCAATCAGCCGTTTGGCGATATCGAGTGTTGTTATCCCTTGCCCAAGCTTTTCTCCCGAGAGGACAAACTCATGCTTGCATAGCCTGTCATAGGGTAAGCGGTAGGTTTTCTTGAGCTGTTCCTGAAGGTAATTGGCATTGAGTACAGCGTTGTCGCTTACAGCATGCAGTCCGTCATCTCCGAGGAGTAAGATGTAGGCATA
>Ga0307431_1002047_pt1 | contig 10864 bp, 10 predicted proteins | sample SalMarWE160170MG_FD_202155 | JGI IMG/M metagenome (GOLD analysis project Ga0307431, IMG submission 202155) | Salt marsh sediment microbial communities from the Plum Island Ecosystem LTER, Massachusetts, United States - WE1603-170 | ecosystem: Environmental > Aquatic > Marine > Intertidal zone >... | reverse complement strand
TTTTCCAGTAAAATTGTTAATATTTCAGTATCAATTTTTTCTACTTCTCCCACCAAACCTAACTCCGGGATTCGGTGTTTCTTAACTGTTAAAAGCTGGGCATCTTCTCCACTCAGGCCGATACCTTTTACTCCGTTTCCCGGACCTTCGGAAATATAGAGATTAATTTCTGCTACCAAACGAGTATTGATTTTACCGGTTAAAACCATTTCAGTTATCTCCATCGTCTCTTCATCGGTTACTCTTAATCCGTTAAGAAATTGGGGAATTTTATTCCTCTTTTTCATTTCTACAGATATTTCTGGCCCTCCGCCATGAACAATTACCGGTTTCATTCCCACATATTTTAATAAAATAATATCTTTTATAATTTGTTTTTCTAATTCTTTATCCTTCATGGCACTACCGCCGTATTTTACAATTACTATTTTATTCCAAAATTTCTTAATATAAGGGAGAGCTTCTAAAAGAATTTCTCCCCGTTTATCTATTTCTTTTGTCATCATTTATCACCTACTAACTAATTGTACTTAGTATTTATTTTTACATAATCATAAGTTAAGTCACATCCCCAGGCAGTTGTATTTACTTTCCCCATCTTAAGGTCAATTATAATTTTGATTTCATCAGAAGACTCTAAGTATTTATGTATCTCCTGCCGAGAAAACGTCAAAGGCTGACCATTTTCTACAATCTTTTCTTTTAAATAAAGGTCAACTTTATCTGGCTCTATTTCAGCCCCGGAATAACCAACTGCCGCCAGTATCCTTCCCCAATTAGGGTCCTTCCCAAAAACTGCTGTCTTTACCAGGGGGGAATTAATTACCGCTTTAGCAACTTTCTTGGCCTCCCCGAAAGATACTGCGTTTTGAACTTCTACCTCAATCATCTTGGTCGCTCCCTCTCCGTCCTTGGCGATGCACTTGGTTAAATATTTGGCCACATATTGCAGTGCTTCTAAGAACTTATAATAATCAGCTTCTTTTTTATCAACTATTTTATTATCAGCCAGACCATTAGCCATAACCAACACCATATCATTAGTACTTGTATCGCCATCTACGCTAATCATATTGAAGGTTTTTTCTACTACCTCTTGGAGAGCTTCTTGGAGTAACTCTCCTTTAATGGAAATATCGCTGGTAATAAATCCCAACATAGTCGCCATATTAGGATGAATCATTCCTGATCCTTTAGCCATACCTCCGATTCTCACTTCTTGCCCGTTTAATTTAAAATTAACTGCGATTTCTTTCTTTTTAGTATCAGTAGTTAATATCGCCTCTGCCGCCTCTGTACCTCCTGAAACACTCAGCTTAGAAATAGCTTCTTTCAAGCCATCATCTATCTTTTTCATAGGCAAGAATTCACCAATTTTCCCGGTAGAAGTAACCGCCACATACTCCTTATTAATCTTTAATCCCTCTGAAATATAATTTACTGTATCCCAGGCATCTTTTATCCCCCTCTCTCCGGTACAGGCATTGGCTATCCCACTGTTTATCAATACCGCCTGCAATTTCCCACCTGAAAGAGATAAATTTCTCTCGGTAACCACCAGGGGAGCGGCTTTAAATTTATTGGTAGTAAATGTTCCCCGGGCATTAGCTAATTTTTCCGAATAAACTAAAGCTAAATCTTTTTTATTGAATCTTATCCCGCATTTTACTCCGGCTGCCTTTATTCCCTGGGGATAAGTTATTCCTTCTTGAATTATTTTAAAAAATTTTTCTTCTTGCATTATTATCAACTCCTTTTGTTTCAATAAACTTAAATAAGTCCACAGGTTTCAGGGAAACCAGACATAATATTCATATTCTGTACCGCCTGCCCCGCTGCCCCTTTAAGCAAATTATCGATAGCGGAAATTACTTTTATCTTTCCCACCCTTTCATCTATAGTAAATCCGATATCACAATAATTGGTTCCTGTTACAAATTTTATTTCCGGCAAATTGGGTGGTTTAAAGATTCGCACAAAAGGAGCATTTTGATAAAATTTCCGATAAATCTTTAAAATCTCCTCTTCTTCTTTGGGGCTATTTAAATTCAAATAACAGGTGGAGAAAATTCCTTTATTAATCGGAAGGAGATGGGGAGTAAAAGAAATTTTTATCTCTGCCCCCTGCTGTGTCTGCTTATTATAATCTCCACCAAAATAGATAGAAGTTAATTCTTGCTCGACCTCCGGAATGTGATTATGCTTGACAACCTTATAAGCTTTAAAATTTTCATTATACTCCGAAAAATGGAGATCTAAAGACAATTTTCTTCCTGCCCCAGTAGCCCCCGATTTAGAATCAATAATGATACCTTGCGAATCTACCAGTTTAACCTTTAACAGAGGAGCAATCCCTAAAATTATACTGGTGGGATAACACCCTGGATTGGCTACTAATGGGGCATCTTTTATTTTATCTAAATAAATCTCTGGAAGTCCGTAAACCGTTTTACTTAAGAGGTTTTCGCTAATCTTATTATGTTCTTTCTCATACCATTCCTTATACACCGCAGGATCCTTTATACGGTAATCCGCACTTAAATCAATTACTTTAACCCCTTTCTTTAACAACTCAGGAACTACATCCATAGAGACTGTATGGGGTAGAGCAGTAAAAACTAAATCTGAATCCTGAGAAACTACCTTTAAGTTAAGATTTGTAAGTTTTTTATCTAATTTATTCAGGAATTCAGGAAATACCTCATCTATATTTTTCCCGGTATAAGTAGAAGAAGTTAGATAAACCAATTCCACTTTTGGATGATTCATCAATATTTTTACTAACTCCTTCCCTGTATAACCGGTTGCCCCAATTATGCTTACTTTTATTTTTTTCATATTCTATTCACCCCACTTGTTTAGAAAATAAAAAAATCCCGTCCCTGATAGTCTTTTCGTCAATTATCATAAGGGACGAGATTAATAAAATTTCCCGTGGTGCCACCCGGGTTGAGTAAATAATAATTATCCCCTCTTAAAACAAAAAATCCCGTCCCTTGACAATTTTCATTATCAAAAAAGGACGAGATGAAATCTCGCGGTACCACCTGGGATTGGATAAATTATTTACCCCACTCATTAGAAGTTTTTAAAGGCAACCAACCTATTATTATCGAGGCTCTCTTTTCAGTCATCTTTTTTAAGATACTTTCACCAAATGCATCTTTCTCTTTATAATTTAAAAAATGACTTACTTTCCTCGTTAAATTATTCTTTTTTTATATTTAAAAAATATAATACCCTAAAATTTTATTCTTGTCAAATTTTTCTAAAGTTTTTAAAATTCTAATCTCTTTAAATTAATAACCTTTTTAAAGCTCCCGGCTCCCTGGTTTTACTACAGGAACTCCTTTTTTGCATAAAGGGCAATCTTCAGGCTGGTAACTTTTTATATCCAAAGTTAATAAACTTTTCATCTTTACTCCAAAATCTATTCTTCCTCCGCTTCGGTCAATTAATACTCCTACTCCAACCACTTGTCCGCCTCTTTCTTTTACAATATCTATAACTTCTCTTACCGAACCGCCAGTAGTAGTTACATCTTCAACCACTAAGACCTTTTCGCCTTTTTTTATCTCAAAACTGCGTCTTAAGGTCATTTTCCCGTTTTCTCTCTCGGTAAAGATTGCCCTAACCCATGGTCCTAATACCTGAGCCATAACATGAGATATAATGATTCCACCGATTGCCGGCCCTATAATTACATCAATATCTTTTCCTCTGAATTTTCTCCCTAATTCGCTGCATAAATTATGCATAAATCCGGGATATTGCATCACCTGGGCGCATTGAATATAAGTATCGCTATGCACTCCTGAAGTTAATTTAAAATGACCTTTCTGGATAGCTCCCGCTTCTTCAAATTTTTTCATTACTTCTTCTGTTCTAATAATCATCTTTTAATCTCCCTCCATTTCTCTTAATATTTCTTTTGCTGCTTCTACCGGATTAGAAGCATTTCTTATTGGTCTTCCTATTACTAAAAAATCAGACCCCAATTTTATAGCTTCCTGAGGAGTCATTACTCTTTTCTGGTCATCGGAAGATTTTCCAGTAGGACGTATCCCGGGAGTTAAAATTACAAAATCTTCTCCACAAGCTTTCCTTATTTCCTTAATCTCCCAGGAGGAAGCCACCACTCCATCAAGGCCGGCAGTCCTTGCTAATTTAGCCAAATGAACCACCTGTTCTTCTAATCTTTTTTTTATACCTATCTCTTTTTCTAAAATTTCTTGATTGATACTGGTAAGTAAAGTTACTCCTAAAATTAAAGGTTTTCTGACACCTAAAGCCAAACTAATTTTTTTACTGGCTTCAGCGGCTGCCTTCATCATTTCATATCCACCGGAGGTATGGACATTAAAAATATATACTCCTAATTTAGTAGCTACTTCTGCTGCCCGAGCAACAGTATTGGGTATATCGTGAAATTTTAAATCCAAAAAAACCTTACCTCCCCTCTTGTTTACCATATTAACCACCTTAGCCCCTTCAGCAGTAAAGAGTTGGTTCCCAATTTTAAAGACCCCTACATAATCACTTAATTTCCCCACCAATTCCTCTGCTTTTTTAAAATCCTCTACATCAAGAGCTAAAACTAATCTTTCTTTTACGGTTAACTGCATTTTCCCCCCCTGTTTTATTAAATTTTCATACTTCCTACCAATTCATTTATATCTTTAATATTTTTTTCTATGAGATATTTTTCTATTCCTTCAATAATTTCGATAGTTACCTTCGGATTTACAAAATTCGCTGTCCCTATCTCTATTGCCCTAGCCCCAGCAATGATAAATTCCAGAGCATCCTTAATTTTTATTATCCCCCCTATTCCGATAATCGGGATTTTTACCGTCTGAAATACCTGCCAAACTAACCAGAGGGCTACCGGTTTTACCGCCGGACCGGACAAACCACCGCTGATATTCGCTAATTTAGGTTTGCGAGAATCAATGTCTACTACCATCCCCACCAAAGTATTTATCAGGGATAAGGCATCCGCTCCTGCTTCTTCAGCAGCTTGGGCAATTATTTTGATATCTGTAACATTGGGAGTCAACTTTACGATAAGAGGGAACGTGGTAGCCTTTCGAATACTACTCACAATTTTATAAGTTGCTTTAGCATCTGTCCCCCAGGTCATACCTCCCTTCTTGACATTAGGACAAGAAATGTTGACCTCTAAACCGGCAACTCCCATCTCTGCTGAAATTTCTTCTAATCTTCTAGCTAATTCCAGGTATTCTTCTATGGTATCCCCGGAAATATTTATTATCACCGGAGTATTAAACTTTTTTAAATAAGGTAATTTTTCTTTAATTAAAACTTCCACTCCTACATTCTGTAAGCCGATAGCATTAAGCATGCCCGAAGGGGTCTCTATAATTCGAGGAGGTGGATTCCCCATCTTTGGTTTTAAGGTGATTCCCTTTAAAACCATTGCCCCCAATTTATCCAAATCAATAAAGGGAGAAAACTCTTCACCATAACCAAAAGTCCCCGAGGCGGTCATCACCGGATTTTTTAACTTTATTCCCCCTATTTCTACTTCTAAATTAAATTTATCAATCATCCCAAACCACCTCACTCCCTTCGAAGATAGGTCCATCTACACAGACTCTTTTATAAATATATTTAATTTGATTTTGATTATTATTTTTTTCTTTTGCTTTTATCTTACAGACACATCCCAAACATGCGCCTATACCACAACCCATTCGTTCTTCTAAAGATACTTGACAATTAATATTTGCCTCTAAAGCAATTTCATTGATCTTTTTTAACATAGGTTTTGGCCCACAAGCAAATATCTGGTCCGCTAACCATCGTTCTCTGATACTTCCTTCTAATAAATCAGTGACCAAACCTCTATATTTGTAACTTCCATCATCAGTAGCAACATCTACTTTTGCCCCCAATTTCCTGAAATTTTCTTCTCCTATGACCAACTCTTTCTTTAAGGCACCTATCAAGACTCGTACCTCTTTGCCTTGGGCTATAGATTCTTCAGCTAAGGCCAGTAAAGGAGCAATTCCTATTCCTCCACCTATTATCATAATCTTCTTACTTTCAGGATAGATGTTAAAACCATTTCCGATAGGACCCAGAATATCTAAATTATCTCCGACTTCCTTTTGAGTTAGCAATTTTGTGCCCTCTCCCACCACCTGAAACAAGATATAGATTTCTCCTTTTTCTTTGTCTATTCGGTGAATACTTAAGGGACGGCGTAGTAGAGGGTAATTATCTGTACTACATTTAATATGAATAAATTGTCCAGGGAGGACTTCTTGAGTAACAGAAGGAGCTAATAATTTAACTAAGAAGATATTTGGAGCAACTTCTTTTCTGGATAAAATCTTTACTTTAATATTATGAATAAAACTCACCTTCTTTCGTTTAATTCTCCAATTAACCGATTGACCAATTCACCAATTAATCTAAAAAAAATTTAACAACACCGCATGTCGTGTTAAATCAAATAGACATGATACATCGTGTCTCTACTTTTTTAAGCGAAAAACGAAAAACCATAATTCAAAACCTTTTCTAGCGTACAGCGTTTAGCGTATAGTAATTTAGAATCGTATATTGTGTATTAGTTACCCTGTTCACCGGTTTACCAGTTTACCAGTTGCTTTGAGATGATATCTTCTCCAACCTCTATCTTTTATTTCCTTAACTAAATACTCTATACTTATTTCTCAACGAGATACGATTTTATATATCTTTTATCACTATTCCTACTTTGTCTTCCCCGTCTACCTCGTTTAATCTAACCTTAACTATTTCTTTCTTGGAAGTAGGAATATTTTTACCGATAAAATCTGCTCGAATAGGAAGTTCTCGATGTCCTCTATCAATCAATACAGCTAACTGAATCACCTGAGGTCTTCCCAAATCCACTATCGCATCCATGGCTGCTCTTATGGTCCTTCCAGTATAAAGGACGTCATCAACCAATACTACTTTCTTTTGAGAAACATCAAAAGGTATTTCCGTTTTAAGTACTAGAGGTTGGCGGGCAACCAAAGACAAATCATCCCGATAGAGAGTTATATCTAATATTCCTACCGGGATTTCTTCCTTTTCTATCTTAAAAATCTCCTGTGCTAATCTCTTAGCTAAAAAAACTCCTCTGGTCCTTATCCCAATAAGGGCTAAATCTGCTACTCCCTTATTTTTTTCCACTATCTCGTGGGCAATTCTTACCAGAGTCCTCCTAATTTCATTTTTCGCCATCACCACAGTTTTTTCCTGTATACTCATTCCTTTAAACCTCCTTTCTGTCGCACATGTATTTGCATATTTAAATAATAAAAAAATCCTCTTATTAATCGCTAATAAGAGGATATAATTTTCTCTTTTTATCCCCTTATTAGTCTCTCTGAACTAATTTAAAAGGGCAACTTTTATTTTCCTAATAATATATTAAAAACTTTCAGTAGTCAAACAATTTTTAAGTATAATTTTTTGCTTCTTCAATCACATGCTTTAATAATATTTTTTAAATACACCTTCATTAAGATGATAAATAATTTTTACTTTTTAATTTTCCTGGTTGCTATTAAATCTATATTTTTATTTAATAAATTAAAAGCTACTACCTGGCCAATCTCAATAGGGGCCTCTACTTTAATCCGGTGAGTAATCTCTCCAACTTTTTTTAGATATTTTTTAGAAATGGGGGAAGGAGTTTTTACGCTTACCAAAGAGAAATCTCCATTCTCTACTAAAACAGAGCCGGTGAATACTCTTAAAGGATTAATAATTTCGTTTTTTACATAGTCTTTTCCTTTAGGGCATTCATACCCTTTAATATTTTTAATATTTGTTCCTTCGTATTCTACTGATATTCGACAACTATTGGGACAGATTATACAGACAAATTCTCTATGCATTATTAGACCAACCTTACCTTTAATCTCTTTATGCCTTCTAATTCCGAAGAAGACAATTTTACTCTGATCATCTCTGCCGGGTTTACTCGTCTTAAGAATTTCTTCTTAATTACTTTTTTACCATTTTCAAATACTATAACCTTCTTTTCTCCCGGTTGATTAACTCGAAAAGAAAAGATAGTATCTTTAACCCTAATTAAAGTTTGGGGAACTACATATCTTAAGCCATTTCTCAACTCAACTTTGATTTCCCGCTCTTTATTTAATTTTCCTTCCAGGTATTCTACTACTCCCTCAACTATATATTCAGCCTCCAAGGATACATTATCCACGATATCGTGCACCTGCAGGACATTTCCACAGGAAAAGATACCGGGGATGCTGGTCTGACCCCTCTCATCTACTTGTGGTCCCCCGGTTATGTTATCCAAAACTATATCTGCTTCACGAGAAAGTTCATTCTCCGGAATTAAACCTACAGAGAGGAGCAGAGTATCACAAGTTATCTTTCTCTTACTTCCGGTAATAATTCCTCCTCTTTTGCCTAATTGGGCAATGGTAACTCCCGATAAGCGACCATTCCCCTCTATATCCACTACAGTATGACTTAATAAAAGAGGTATATCAAAATCATATAAACATTGATTAATATTCCGGGGAAGACCACTACTGTAAGGGAGTTTTTCTGCCACCATTATTACTTTTGCACCTTCTAAGGTTAGACGACGAGCCATAATCAAACCGATATCTCCTGAGCCCAAGACCACTATTTTTTCTCCTACCATATAATTCTTTAAATTGATTAATTCCTGAGCTACTCCGGCAGTATAGATACCAGATGGTCTGGCCCCCGGTATATTAATAGCTCCTCGGGTTCGCTCACGGCAGCCCATAGCTAAAATAATTACCCGGGCTCGATAATGCTGCAAACCTTGACTATTTACCACTACTACTTCCTTTTGAGGAGTTAAGCCAACTACCATACTATTTAATAAAAAAGGGATTTTTCTATTCGCTACCTTATCAATATATCTTTGAGCATATTCCGGACCGGTTAGGGAAGTATTAAACTTTTCCAGTCCAAATCCATCATGAATACACTGGTTTAAGATACCCCCTAAATAATCTCCCCGTTCGATAATCAGAATATCCTCTATCCCTTTTTGGTGACAGGCAACTGCTGCTGCTAAACCAGCAGCTCCTCCTCCAATGATAATAACTTCTTTTTCTTGCATGATTTATTTTCCTTATTACTTCTATACCCGGTTAACAGATAAGAATTATTTCCTTTTAAATTAATTTCCTGAGGACTAAGTTTAAAAGATTCTCTTAATATTTCCATAATTCTGGTCTGACAATATCCTCCCTGACATCTGCCCATCATAGCCCGAGTACGATATTTAATAGAAATCAAACTCCTTGCCCCCAAAGGATTATTAGCTGCCTCTAATATTTCCTTTTTAGTAACTTTTTCACAACGACAGACTATCTCTCCATAATTTGGATCTTGTTTAATTAAAGCTTTCTTTGTTTTTTCATCCTGTTCTTCAAATCGAAGAATCCCCTTCCTGAAAGGAGTAAAATTAAAATTAGAATTTAGTCTTTCCTTTTTATTAATAATTTCTACTACCTTTTTAGCAATTGGTTGGGAAGAAGCTAATCCCGGAGATTCGATACCGATTAAATTAATAAAATTATTAACTGAATCACTTTCCTCTATTACAAAATCCCAATATCCCCCCTCGGAAGAGGGAGCCTGCTTGGCTCTGATACCAGAATAACTACGAATAATATCTCGAGATGAAATTAAGGGTAAGAATTTTTGAGCTTCAGCAGAAAGCATCTTCATTATTTGAGAAGTAGTAGAAAAATTATCCTTTTGTTTTATATATTCATTACTTGGACCTATTAAAATATTTTCATCAATGGTAGGAGTAAAATGAACTCCTAATCCACCTGCTCCTGCTTTTGGTACCGGATAGATTAAACGATTAATAATCCAGGAGGCATTTTTATCTAAGACATAATATTCCCCCCGACAAGGGTAAATTCGATATTTATCTTTCTCCACCATATGAGCTACTTTATCGGAGTAGAGACCAGCACTATTAATTACGTAAGAAGAAGTAAATTTACCCTGATTGGTATTGATTCTAAAATCAGAATTTCTTAACTTAGCTATACTTATTACCTTGGTATTTAAAAAGAAGGAAACACCATTGCGAAGAGCATTTTCTGCTAAAGCAATAGTCAATAGATAAGGAGAGGTAATGGCAGTTTCCGGAGAATAGAGAGCGGCTATCCCCTTAACATTAGGCTCTAATATTTTTAATTCAGCAGAATCAATAATTTGTAAGCCTTCTACTTTGTTCTTTTCTCCCTGGGCTTTTAATTTTTTTAATTCCCTGATCTCTTCTTTTTTTTGGGCGACTACTACTTTCCCTATCTTCTTGTAAGGAACATCAAGTTCTTGACAAAGTCTGGCAAAAGATTTATTCCCTTCGACACAAAGTTGGGCTCTTAAAGTTCCCGGCTTATAATTAAAACCAGCGTGAATTACTCCACTATTTCTACAACTTATTCCCCAACTAACGTCAGCTTCTTTTTCCAAAACAGCAACACTAACTTTGTATTTAGATAATTCCCGGGCGATAGCACAACCAACTACTCCACCACCAATTATAACTACATCATAATGATTATTTATTGCTTTCATTTTGCTCTATTTCCTTTTAAATAAAATGCATTGGGTTTTAGTGCGTTTTGATTTATTCAGAAGTAATATTCCAAGAGTTAATTTCGGCAAGTGAGGATTCTTTGGCTCTTTCTAAATGTTGAAGCAAAACTTTAATAATAAGCTCTTCATCATTCTTTTTTAAAGCTTCTATGATGGCCAGATGTTCCTTTACCGAACCGGCAAAAGTAATTCTTTTGAGGGAAATATTTCTCAGCCAATGAATTTG
>Ga0307431_1002040_pt1 | contig 10894 bp, 9 predicted proteins | sample SalMarWE160170MG_FD_202155 | JGI IMG/M metagenome (GOLD analysis project Ga0307431, IMG submission 202155) | Salt marsh sediment microbial communities from the Plum Island Ecosystem LTER, Massachusetts, United States - WE1603-170 | ecosystem: Environmental > Aquatic > Marine > Intertidal zone >... | reverse complement strand
GGCTGGCGTGGAGGTAACGCCCAGCTTTTTGCTAAGATTCTTGAACAATACAGCGGGCGTATTGCGCTAAAGCCGCTCAGTACCTCCTTTCGTTCTTGTCAGCCGGTTATCGATACGGTTAATGCTGTGTTTGGGGATCTACCGGAAGGCATATTGCCAAAGGAAACGATAAAGGAGTGGAAGAAGACTTGGCAAGAGCACAGGAGCCAGCAAGGCGTTGTTCCCAAACACGGGCATGTTGCGCTCTTGGAACCACCATGTAACAAGGAAGGACCTAAACCAAGCGCTCGTGAGCGGTACCAGCTTGTGGCTCATCTGCTAAACGAGATCAACCCGTTAGCTCGAGGGCTCTCAGTGGGAATCCTTGTGCGCACTAATGAGACTGGCAAGAGAATCGTGAACTTCCTCCGTCGTACATGCTCAGGTATGAACATTGTTCACGAAGGGAAGGCCACAATTAGGGATAATTGCGTTGTTTCTGTGTTCCTGTCATTGGTGAGGTTTGCCGCACATCCAGGCGATACCTTTGCATGGCGACATCTCGAAATGAGCCCTTTGTGCAGGTATTTCGTGGAAGAACAACTGAGCAGGGATAACCTGTCACTGGTATTGCTACGAGAGATACAGACGTTCGGATTTCAAGCGTTCATCTGGAACTGGGGCGCTCGATTGCAGGGAATACATCCGCTTGACGATTTTGGCAGGAGTATGTTAAGAAACCTTATCGATGCCGCCGGTGAGTTTGATGAAAGCGGCAACCGCAATTGCGATGCCTTTTTTCGCTTTGTTGAGAGCTACAAGGTTGACGAACTAGCCACGGCGAATGCTGTGCGTGTTATGACAATACACCAATCCAAAGGGCTGGGGTTTGATATCGTTATCCTGCCGGAACTGCGTGGGAGGAATCTGGTCGGAGGCGGCAAGGTTGATTTTATTATTGCTCGTTCTGTTGATAGCAACCGGCCTCTATGGGGATTAGAAATGCCGCGTAGGCTCGTTTCTAACGCTGACCCTGTGCTCAGATCTCAGGCACAAGCCTACGATGAGGCCGGCTGTTTTGATGAGCTTTGTGTACTGTACGTGGCCTTGACTCGGGCCAGACAAGCCCTATACATGATTACAAGTTTTCCTGGAAGAACAGCACAGGCTATAACCACGGATGCCCTCCTGAAATTACAACTAATTGGAGACCCAAAGCCAGCCGATGGACCTCGGGTTACGATTGACCACAATGAATCTGTTTGTCTCTATGAAGCGGGAGAACGAGATTGGTACAAGAACGTTTCTACTGCGGGACAGTCTACTTCCAAAGTCGAGCAACCTGAATTGGCAAAGGATTTCTGTAAGCGGCCTTCGCTTAGGCGACAGCTTGCTCATGTGCTACCGGCGAGGATGGCAAGGGTCAGGCAGACCGGGGCCTTGTTGTTTGATCGCAACACTTATGACAGCCAGGATTTTGGCAGTGCGATGCACGAACTCTTTGAGAAGATCATGTGGGCTGATAGCACAGATATCGAGGGGGTGATTGGGCAGTGGAAGAAGAATTCGCTGCTTACCAGGGACATGAAGCAGAGAGTTATCAAGCAATTCCGGTTCGCGCTTCTCTGCACCGATGTTCAGCGAGCCTTAGCACGACCTAAGGGTAATATCGAATTGTGGCGCGAGAGACCATTTGAGATCATTCTTGATGATCGGTGGGTGAGTGGTGTTTTTGATCGTGTTACGATTTCGCGAGACAAGTCTGACCATCCATTGACAGCGACAATTTTGGATTACAAGAGTGATATCGTTGCAGATCTTGCTATGTTACAGAATGCAGTCAAACTCTATCGTCCACAATTGATACTTTACGGAAAGGCCCTATCCCAAATGCTGGGGATTGAGCCAATACAGCTTCGTCTCAAGCTTCTTTTCACGCAATCGGGCAAGGTATACGATTTATAGTAGAAAACAGGCCGTTGCGTAAAACCCTCTTACTTATTACAAGATCCTGTCAGTATCCTTTTTCAGGTAGTGATCGAACCAACGACATATGTGTTCTAGCCTTGCAATGCGGCGGTCGGTGCGCCCCTTGCGTGAAAGCCCATGTGGTTCATCGGGAAAACGTATCATTTCCGTATCGATGCCGAGTCGTTTTAGTGCGACAAACACCTGTTCATCCTGTTCAATAGCACAACGTAGGTCTTGCTCGCTGTGGATTACCAGTGTAGGAGTGGTTACATTACCGATGTACTTCATCGGCGATTGTCGCCAGTAATTCTCCAAATCTTCCCATGGAGGTAAGTCACCGAACTCTTCCTGGAAGGCCCAATTGAAATCACTAGAACCATACATGCTAATTAGGTTACTAACACTACGTTGTGTCACTGCTGCGCTGAACCGGTTGGTATGCCCAATGATCCAGTTGGTCATGTAACCACCGTAGCTTCCGCCGGTGACACCCATTCTGCTACTATCAATATATGGCTTCTTCTCCAGGTAATCAGCCCATGCCATTACATCTTCGTAATCAGCCGTTCCCCAATTGTTGCAAATAGCCTTAGCGTGTTGTTCGCCATATCCTTGTCCGCCGCGCGGGTTGCAGAAATAGACGACGTAGCCTTGGGCTGCCAGGTAGTAGAACTCATGCATAAAGAAGTTTCCATATTGCACTAATGGTCCGCCATGGATTTCCAGGATAGATGCGTATTTCTTTGCCGGGTCAAACCCTGGTGGGGTTAAGATCCATCCTTGTAGATCATTTCCACTAGCACCCTTAAACCATACTTCTTCTATCTTGCCGAGGTTGAGTTCGTTCAATAGGTCCTTATTAGCGTGTGTGAGTACCCGCGAGCGGTTCGTAGCCAGTTTACGGAGGTATACCTGCCCCGGGTCTTGCATGTTTGCGTGAAAGTAGAGCAAGCTTTGCTGTTTGTTGTCAAATGCAAACCTGCCTACTACGCCTTCGTCGCTGATGACATCAGCCACTTCCCCTTTCAAGGATACTGACTTCAGTACTGTATTACCGTGATGAGCTACCTGAAAGTAGATTCTCTTTCCATCGCTTGACCACATTGGTGCTACTTGAGGCAAATCTCCCATGTCGTTAATCGTCCAACTTGATACATCAAAGTCGTAGTCTTTGGTCAGATTGAGTGCATTACCATCGCCGCTTGCAGGGATAACCCACAACCGGGTTTCCTTCCAATTCTGTCCTTTTCCTTTGTGGCCGTAGTAAGCTATGAGGCTGCCGTCCGGGGAAAAGGCAGGATTTCCCTTTGGTCCTACCGGCGTTTCAATCTTTCGGGTTGTCCCGTCTTTTACTGAGAACACATAAAGATCAATAGCGTCTGGATCTAGATCTGGGTCCCTTTTGTGATTTGAGCAGAAGGCAATTTGCGAGCCATCAGGTGACCAATGAGGATCCAGTGTGTCGTAAGCGTTGTCTTCTGTGAACTGCTGTATTTTCTCTGAATCTACGTCCACACACAAAGCATGCCATCGACCCTTTGGTAGGAATCCAATTCCGTCTTCCTTGAAAAACACTCGTGTTACCTGGCGGCATACAATCCCTAATTCCTTCTTTTTTTCATCGGCCTCTCGAATGATTTCTTCTGCATCTTTCTTGCGGAATTGCAGTAAGAGTTTTGTGCCATCCGGGGACCACTCAAATGACTTGATTGTTCCCTTAAGGTCGGTTATTGAGCGTGCTTCTCCGCCTTTGAGTGGTATCAAGTAAATCTGTGGCTGTTTCTCATCATCACGGTTGGACAGAAAGGCGATTTGCGAGGCATCGGGTGAAAAGCGAGGATGAGTATCCGATTGATTTCCATATGTAAATTGGCGGGCTGGCCTGCCGCTGGTTGGCACAAGCCATAGGTTTGAGTACAGTTTCTCTGTTTCCTTGTCCGCTCGGCGCAGGCAATAAGTGGCGAGCTTTCCGTCCGGTGAAATCTGTGGTTCAGAGATCAGGTTGAATTGGTAGAGATCTTCTGCTGTAATGTGCCGTTTCTTCTGCTTAGACATTATCCCTCCATCTCTTGGGGCAAAGATTCGCGACGCTCTTCTGTTTCGGAAGCCAATCTAATGTAAGTAATGTGTATTGTACAAACATTATCACATAAGCCCAAGCTGTATGTCGCATTTCCACTGATTCCTGATAACTGCCTAACCGCAGAGGGCGCGGAGATCGCAGAGGAAACCAGAAAAAGAAAGTTATCAGTTCTCAGTAGTTAGTTGTCAGTTGTAAGACCGTTCGTTGCGTTGGAACCTGTGTCCGTCATTCCGGCGAAGGCCGGAATCCAGTCAAATAATGGTTGTATACAAATCCTGCCAATCCTCTGGATGGCCCCGTATCAAGTACGGGGCAGGCCCCGTGAAATACAAACAGAATAAGATTTCACAGGGCAGGCTTATCAGGTCCGGCATGACAGTATGCGCCCGTCATTCCAACCTGCCTCTCACAATGCTACGGCAGACAGATCCCCACAATACGTAGACCGTTCGTAGCGTTGGAACCTGTGTCCGACGTTAAAGACAACGTCGCAGGCAAGCTACGACGCTACACAAGCACAACCACGGTCTTTTGGGTTGTTTGCCTTTCCTATTCAACCATTCAACCACTCAACTGCCTCTGCTTCCTAATCCTTGCTCCATAATCCTTAATCCTGTGTTTTTCATGCGTTACTCATCACGATTTAGAGGTGTGCGTCCCCGGAATTCTAGGAGGGAGACCGTCCCAGAGAAGAGAGGGTACCGTGCTTTCACTGAGAGGGGCAGGTTGTCTGCCAGGGATTCTGCTCCGCCGGCCTCTACGAACGCGCGAAAGTTGCGGTAGTGATCCCCGCCGGCGAGCCGCTCGATCATGGTGATGAACGACCAGGTCAAATGGTGCGAACCACGTCTGGGAGGAGAATACTCCGCTAAGATCAGCGTTCCCTCCTTGCGCAGGACACGATGTGCCTCACTGAGCATGGTCAACTGTTCCGCATGGGTATGCTCGTGCAACGCGAGGATGAGAAGGACACAGGCGAAGGTTTGATTGTCGAACGGGAGTGCAAGCGCCGATCCATGCACGTAGCGGACGGTGGGAGGACTACGCCGCCGCGCGAACCTCACCATCGCCTCAGAGAGGTCGAGCCCAACTGTGTTGATCGTCGCCCGATCGAGGAGAAGACACTGGGCACCGGTCGCCGAACAGATGTCAAGGACGTTTTCAGGGTGGATCTCCTTACAGACCCCTACCACCCGCGTGTGTACCAACCGCAGAAGGAGATCAATAAAACGGGAGTAGAACCAGACCGTCCCTTTCTGATATGACGTTTGAATGTTCACCTCTTACAGCTCAACATGCGCGGCTCTTGCACTCTCCTCCCATTTGTTGATCCTCCGGCTAATCGTTGCGTAGTGAACACGAAGATGGTGTGCTATTTCCCTCTGGGTGTATCCGTAGTCCCGGTACGCTCGATAAATGGTATCAATGTTCTGATCTGGGGTGAAGAGCTGTAGAAGGCTTGGTCGATTCACCAGCCGCTGCTGGCGTGGAACCTCAAGCAGACTGTCATCTGCCTGTGGTAGGTTGTCGATGAAGGAATCGCTGCCCAAGTAGATCTGTCCACGGAGGTTCTCCCACGGTGATGCATTGGCGCCTTGTGATACGAATCGTCGGTACGCTCTCTTTGCTCGCGACCGACTAAAAGTGAACTGGTCCAACAACCAATCGGTTGTCAGCAGTTGTGGCTTCTTTGCAAGTCCAGCGGTCGCCCGATAGCTACTCCACCGGTAGTCTTTCGCTTCCTGTACCATGTGTGCACGAACCGGATTGAGGACAACGTAGTGTGCCAGCTCAAGTAAGTATCCCTCCTTCTCCACAACGATTGCTTTGAACCTACCCTGAAACAGGTGACCAACTTGCTTGTGATGCCGATTGAATGCCTGCGTGTAGACACCATTTAGCTGGCGCATGCCACGAGAGAGCGTGGGGTCGATTGTTTCGATCAACAGGTGATAGTGGTTCGTCATCAGGCAGTAGGCATGACAGAGCCAATTGAATCGGTCTACTACCTGTTTAAGGATCTCCAAGAACTTTAGGCGGTCCTCATTATCCAGAAAGACATTTCGCTTAGCATTTCCACGACCTGTTACGTGGTAGACGGCACCCGGATATTCGATTCGTCGAGATCTTGCCATATGCGGATTCTAGGATGTGAAGTGTTGATTTGCAAGACTTGACCCCATACCTTTCCAGCCGGTTGCGCATGCCAATGATTTGGTCCCAAGGTATCTTTGAGTTCTTCTGCCGTGTCAGTAGAGAAACACGATTGGCCGCCTCGCCCACAATCTCCACCAAGCGTGTCAGTGCCAACTGCAAGACACGATTGCGTCCCAATTCCTCCCGCCTCGCATCGCCGAGCAGGTCGGCGGCTTCGCGGGCGTGACTGAGCATGTCCTTGAGGCTGACTTGGTCGTCATGTCTACTCATACTGCACCTCCGCCAGATCCAGTACTTCTTCCCGGAAATGCGGGTTCAGGCCCTTGAACGTGTGTATTTCTGCCTTACGCCCTAACAGTCGGCTCAATTCAATCTCGATCCCTGCCAGCGTGATTAGTCCAACCCGCGCATCCGGCTCGAACTCCACTAGCACGTCCACGTCGCTGTCCGGCCCGAAATCGTCCCGCAGGACCGATCCGAACAGGGCCAGCCGGTGAATCTGGTTGCGCCGGCAGAATGCTACAATTTTCTCTTTAGGTATGCCGATCTTTGCAGTCATGGCTGCACCTCCGCGAACATCCGAGCCTTGAACACAGGCCCCAGGGCCTTGGCATTCGGGATAAAGGAATCACTGTTGACGAGGTTCCGTTCAAGGAATGCTCGATCTAGTTCGTAGTGAGCATTCGCACTGTCCTGAACGCTTGCATCTTGGACACACCGCCGGCTACTGGCTACATCGATCAACTGATCGAAATCGGCTTCGCTGAGCTGCGCAACGGGTAGTTGCCTCATCGTGGTTCTCTCCGTAGAGGAACGCCAATTGTTGCAGCTGTCCGGATAGCAATCATTGCGTTTTTTCCCCACATGATTTGACACTCACTGACTTGCCTCCTCCACGATGCGGGTTTCGCTATCCGATTAGGTTGTAGAGTTCCTCCTTGTTCATTGGTGAACTTTCTACAATACATGACCTATGATAACACGAGATCGTCATTCAAACGACCCGAGATTCCACTTCCCCCATGAACTCGAGCGGCACAGACTTCATCTCAGGCTGCTCCTTGAGGAATCAAGCTGAAGGCAGGTACTAGGTACCAGGAAGAAAGGAAGCTTTTAGCCGTCAGCGATCAGCTTTCAGTTCCTCTGATTTGACTGTTTCACCGCTTAATTATCCCTCTCCTTTACCCCGTGCAGTAAGTCCAATCACGTTACTAGAGGGTGTCAACAACGAGCATTATTCATTATCCCTCTCCCTCGATGAGGGGAGAGGCTGGGTGAGGGTGAGATCAAGTAGGGGCGGATCGCGAAAGGTGTTCATGAAACGATGAAATCCGAAGAATGAAGGTCTGACCCCAGACCCTCCTCAGGCTCATCAATAAAGAACTGCTGATTCTAGAGGACCGCGATGTGCTCCACCGCCTGAGCCGGGATGCCGTTATCGAGCTGCAAAACGGCGCGTGGCGTGTCTTTTTTGAACTCTCCCGGCATAAAAGCTGTCTACATGTATGCTGGCAGGAGATGCGCTCATATTCGGGTCTGGCCGACTATCTGAACCAGATGCCCACACTGAAAAAGACTGCTGAAACCTTTCAGGATGTTCTTCCGCCCCTGCGCCTTATGCTGGTTCACCACATTACGGCTGAAATTCTGGGATTTATCAGGGCCTGCCGAAATGTCGGCTTCAACAGCATCGATACATTCTTCGTAAAATACAGCGGTGTTGTTCCCGACGATTATATGGAAACGTTGCTATCGCTTTCGGAAGAGGATTACCGTTCTTACGCCCTGCAGAGAATCGAAAAGTCAGGCTCGGTACGAGTCGGCTTCCAATTATCCCGTCAATATTCGTCGATCGACACCATTCAATCGCTAGATGAGCATCTTGCCGCCCGCGATTATTCTTTTTTCGATGCCACGCGGTTGGCGGCTGGTCATGTTTTTATGCGCAAGGCCGCTCAGACCTACCTCCACAATGGGAAAATGCTTCTCATTGAGGACGGCGGCTATGTAAGCCCTCTCATCAATCAGTTCTGTCTGGAAGGAAAAACTCTGGGAGACGCCCTCACTTATTTTCATGTCGATCCGGCCGGGCTTGGACTTCCGAAAGAGCTGCTGCCGGTCATGCTTCGTGACTGGCTGTCGCCGTTACTGGTGGGCTTTGTGGAACACACACGAAACGGTTACGATGCCAATTATGATGTGGAAAAACGTTTTGGCCGGATGCAATTTCCTGTGTGCAGTATTGCAATATCCGATCTGAAAAGGGGACCAGAGGCCCACGAGTGTGCCATCTCTATATTGAATGCCATCGAAAATGTCATGCACCGGGTTGGATTGCTGCTTTCCAGGAGGAGGGCGCTGGTACTCGGTAGCCGCGGCGCCATCGGCAGTTACATGCTGTCGGAACTGGCCCATCGCCTCGGTCCGGAGAAAGTTGTTGGAATCGATATTGCCGTTACGCCCGGGGAAACAGGCGCGCCGCTGGAGGTTGGAACACTTGAAGACATTGATGACAGCCTCTTATACGATATCGATTTGTTCATTGGTATCATCGGAAAATCAATTATGAAGCGTCAGTTGCTGGAGAACCTGGTGGTTCACTCCCTCCAGAGTCAGTTATACTTCGCCAGTGGTTCTACCAAAACCGCGGAGTTCATTGATATGGAAAACTGGCTTGTTGATCTTCAAAAGAGCGGGAATCCGGCAATCGCCGGGCATGAGATCAGGATCGAACAGGCGCCACTGCGGGACCTGCAAACGCGGGTCGTGCAGGGCCAGATAATCAAGATTAATTTTCTCGAGGAGGGCATAACTGACAAGACATTCTATCTGCTTGGTAACCTGACGCCGATCAATTTTCTCTACTATGGTATCCCACGCGAGAGCATCGATGAGGTTCTGAGTCAACTGTTGCGAGTTTCCGTCGGATTTACATTGCATGAATTAAACGAAAGGCCACTGCCCCGGAAACTCCTGGCCGTTGATCATGAAATCGATTCTGATGCCAATCTGGTGGATTGAAGCTCCCCATTGAGATCGATGTAGATCATGTAATCGTCGTAGAACTCACCGAGATATGTTGATTTGCAAGACTTGACCCCTGACCCAGACTTGACCCTGACCCCCGTGAATAGTTCATATAGCGCAATCATTTGACAGCCTCCAATGTATGCCATAAAATGACAAGGAAGAGCGATCACGATATCCCTTGGCAAATATTGGAGGACGTCCAATGAATACCGCTCGAAAACCAAAGAAGTCCCATGTCGGCATTGATCTCGTCCGGCTCTTGGCCTCCGAAGGCGACCGTATCTTCTCGACGGAACGTGCTCGTGAGCTCAGTCCTCGCGTTGGCCTCAAAAGCTCGTACCTATTGGAGGCGCTCTATCACCTCCGCCGAAATGGATGGATCGTTCCTCTACGCAAGGGGCTCTATGCTCTTTCGTCCTCGATTCCCGGTGTCACGGCAGCCCACGAATTCGAGATCGCCATGGCACTAGTTAAGCCTGCCGCCATCAGCCACTGGTCCGCCCTGCACCACCACGGTCTTACGGAACAGATCCCAAGGAAGGTCTTTGTCCTTACGACCACAAAGGTTTCCATTCCCCGAGTACGGGGAGGCAAGTGGAAAGACCGTGGCTATCCGATAGCCGATACGATCTATCAGTTTATCCAGGTCAAGCCGGAACGATTCTTTGGCACGGAGAAGATCTGGATCGGGGAAGCCCGTGTGACGATCACCGATCCCGAGCGTACGTTGGTCGACGGACTGTCCAAACCGCAATACTGTGGCGACTTTGGCGAGGTTCTCCATGCATTCGCAGTGATGGGAAGGCAGCTGAACCTCGAACGGATCATTGACTACGCCCGGAAGCTGGATGCGGCGACTTGCAGACGCCTGGGATGGGTGCTCGAAAAACAGGCTGTTGATTCGAGTTGCCTTGAGGCTCTTGCACGGCTACCGATTAACGGTTATCGAAAGCTCGATCCGACCGGCCCTCGCAAGGGGCTGTACAACCGTCGATGGATGATCCAGGAGAACCTTCCCGGAATGGTCGGGACATGATGAGGCCACTTCGCCTGCGTCTTGTAGAAACGCGGAAGCAAGTAGGAGTTTCGTGGGACATCCTTGAACGGGATTATCTTGTGTCGTGGATTCTCGCTGGTATCGAGCAAGTTAGATCGCTCTGCGACGCACTCGCCTTCAAGGGCGGGACTGCGCTTAAGAAGTGCTACTTTGGTGACTATCGCTTCTCGGAGGATCTCGACTTCTCCAGCATGGAAGGCGTTCCCACCGGCGATGCGCTGGAACAAGCAATGCAGGAAACCTGCGACGTGGCAGCGGCGTTGCTGGACGAGTACGCCCCTGTAGAGATCGCTAGTGAACGGTACACCGAGAGGGAGCCGCACCCGGGAGGTCAAGAAGCCTTTACGATCCATGCCCGCCTTCCATGGCACAGGCAACCCCACACACGCCTCATGATCGAAATTACTATGGACGAGAAAGTGCTCAAACCCGTACAGAAAAGGAAGGTAATCCACGGATACGGTGAGCCACTCGAAGCCAAGGTTCAGGCGTATGCACTGGAGGAGATCGTTGCGGAGAAGCTACGTGCGATTCTTCAACATACTGAGAAGCTTCACGAACGAGGATGGAGTCGCTCACGCGCTCGTGACTACTACGATCTTTGGCGTGTGATGGGG
>Ga0307431_1002036_pt1 | contig 10914 bp, 7 predicted proteins | sample SalMarWE160170MG_FD_202155 | JGI IMG/M metagenome (GOLD analysis project Ga0307431, IMG submission 202155) | Salt marsh sediment microbial communities from the Plum Island Ecosystem LTER, Massachusetts, United States - WE1603-170 | ecosystem: Environmental > Aquatic > Marine > Intertidal zone >... | reverse complement strand
TGTACCATCGAGAGTGTCGAATGTAATAGAATCATATTCCGCTTCTATTCCGGCAAGAGTATGTTCGGCTTGCCTCCGTGCAAGAAGCAACGCGACTTCTTTTTCTCTAATATCGTTAGAGTAAGAATAACTCTTAAAAAAAAACTGATATAAAGAGAGAAAAACAACCGCGAGGATTGTTATCGATACGACTACTTCAATTAAAGTAAAACCTCTATTCTCACACAAAGCCACAGAGGACACGGAGCCCCACCGTTCTCCATTTAAATTGTTTTTTTTATTCACAGGGGTTACGGAAACCTTCCACATCCACCTTAACTTATTTCTTTTATTCAATCTTTCCATATAGATTTATTTATATCCCCTGTATAAAAATTCTTTTTCTGGATTGGGAGTTGAGTTTGAACAACATGATCTTTTCTCTTTGTGTTCTTCGTGTTCTTTGTGTGAGATATTTTTTTGAATTGGGGGGTGGTTTTTTTTAATAACATTATTCCTTTCTTTGTGTCCTTTGTGTTCTCTGTGTGAGAATATTTTTTGGGGTTTTGGTGTGGGTTTTAAACAACATCATTTTTTCTTTGTGTCCTCTGTGTGAAGATCGTTTTTTGGGGTTGTGGGATGGATTTAGAGAACATGATTATTTTTTCTTTGTGATCTCTGTGACCTCTGTGTGAGAACCTTCTTTTGGGGTTTTTGGGGAAGGGTTTTAAACAACATCATCTTTTTTCCTTTGTGCGCTCTGTGTGTTTTTTTCTCTGCATTTAATTTCCATTTTCTATTAGTTTCCATGTTTTTCTTTTAAGTCTATTAGTTTTTATGTAGGCGGAAATGACTGTCGATTTGGGTATTCCGGATTTGACATCGCCCTCTATTACGTTGCCGTAATAGCCATTCGAACTTCTACCGTAAAAAGAATGAGCGCATACCAGTCCCTGGAATGTGCCTTTAATAGAAACTCTTCCCGATGAGTAAATTAATCCTCTGCACTCGGCGTTATCTTCTATAGTGATTATGTTTTGGTATGCTCCGGCAATAGTTTTTTCTGCTGTGGATATTGCCGTACCGGAGAATGAAGATGACTCTGTAAATCTTATTTGATTTGTTCCCCCTTCTGCTATAAGTACAGATGATTCCGCTACTGTGGCGTATTCCGCGACTCGAATTTCTTTTTGTGAGATAATTCCTCCCGAAAAGTAGCTGTAACCGCTTAATATAACAGAATTGGGAGAAAAAACAGAAACATTTTTTAATTTTGAATCATACTGAATTCTGACTTCTCCGTAAGCGACAAGCGTTAAATCTTTTAACATTCCGTTTTCAATTATTATATCTGAGGTACTTATTATGGTTTTTGGATATTCGAACGTTCCATCTCTGAAAAACACCGCGTCATTAACGTATATTACTTCTTTATTCGGTATATCTCCCGGTTCGTAGAATATCTGTGGTGAAAACAATTCTGTATCTGCCTGATAGGGAGATTGCAGGTATGCCTGAAAAGTACTTATTTTATCCTTGATAGCCGAAGAATTTAAATCGGGTAAAGAAGAACCGATTTTTACTTCACCATCTATCCAGCCGTAGATTTCGGGTTGCTTATCGATTTCTAAAATCGCGTTGTTTTTAGAAATGCTTGAATCGAATTGTGAACCAAATTCGGACAGCATTGTAACTCTTGTTTTCTCTATTTCTCCGGTAGTTTTTATGCTGAAAAAACCCTTTTCTAATTTTGCCTCTGTAATCAGATACCCCCCGAAAAGCGAATCTGTTCCTTTATATTCAGCGGAAGGTGAATTTTGCGTTATTCTCGACATTCCGGAAGAAGCAATATAAAAAGCCTGTTCCCAATCTGTTCGTTTGTTCAAACGCCATACTTCCAGTTTACTGGACAATAAAAAAGTTGTTATTAAAGAAGATACAATAACAATTATTATTAAAGTGAGAAAAAGAGAGAATCCTTTATTTAAATCTGATTGTCCTTCTACCGTATTCATTTATTACTATTTTATCACGTTCGATTTGTAAAATCATTATGCGGTTTATTTTATCCCCTTCTTTTACAAATATTGTTTTCTTCCCATTTATACTTATTGCGGCAGATGGGTTTTTATCATCCCATATAATCCCTTTAATAATCACATCGGAGAGTCTTATTGACTTATGCGGAATGCTTATTTGCTTTGTTTTATATCGAAAAGGATCCCGTTTTACTTCGTTTATTTCCCTTGAATGTTTCTTTTTAAGATGGATTTCTACACCGGGTTTATAAGATGTGTATCCTTTAGGCATGGTCGCAAACAAAGCGATGGTAAAGATGAAAAGGAGTGAATATACTATTATTTTATTTGTCGACATTTTCCGAAAGAAATAGCCTAATCCGAAGGTAAGCTGAAATGCCTGTTTTTGGGCTTGATATTTTAAGCTTCTCGATTCTGTACGCTTCCAGATTTAATTTTTGTAAAAATAAACAAAGATCTGAATATTTTCCCAATAATTCCAAATCTACGGTAATATAAGAAATGTTTTCTGTTTCTCTTATTGTAGAATGAAAAATCGATTTTGTATGAAGATTAAAAGTTTTAACCAGAGATAGTAAGTGGGTAATTCCATCGGATACGGTTTCAAATTCTTTGTATGAATCGAGTCTTTTCGAAATATATTTTTTTAATGATTGGCAATAATTGTAGTGGGCTTCTCCGGAAGAATAAAAATACAGTTTGTTTTGCGTAGAGCGTATTTTTTTATTGTTTTCTTTAACCATTCCAATGAACTGAGAGAATAAAAGAAAATACAAAATTAGACATGGTACTCCGATAAGAATGTGCCGACGGTATTTACTCATTTCTTAGTTCTTCTTTTACCTCAGATGCTTCTCTTGCTTCTTTTTCCTTTGCTTCCCTTGCTTCTCTTTCCTTTTTTAAAATATCATCAAAAATAGATGTTAAATTACCTGCCAATTTTTTAGACAATTTTTCAACAACATAATTCCAATTACCTTCATTTTTTGCCGTGGTCATACCCGCGAGAGAAGAGTTCTCTTTTAATTTTACTTTTACAACGACCTCATAAATCTTATTCTCAGGATTTTTAAGACGCGGAAGAGAAGAATTTATTGTGAAAATTATTTCATAATCCGCTTCCTTTGTATTTTCGACAGGCACAACCCTCCCTTTTGAATCCCTGAAGACATAAAATTGTGTTTTCCCTACGAGTTGACCGTATCTTCCTTCGATTTCTTCAAAATAAACTTTTTTTGTTTCCCCTTCTTGCTGTACAGCGAAAGGTTTAGGCATACAACTTAATATAATTAAAATCCCCGCAACGAAAAATTTCTTCATTCCACTTTATTCCATGGTATTATTTCAGGCGTTAAATATATAATAAGTTCGGATTCATCCACATTGATCGATTGACTGGAAAAAAGAAAATCGCCTATAAGTGGAATATCGCCGAGGATGGGAACTTTATTTTTATTAATCGTTTCGGTTTTTTGAATTAGTCCGCCTATTATTGCTGTCTCTCCCTCCTGTAATTTCAATGTTGTTTGAACGGAACGTTTAGAAAGTTCCGGCAACCCATCCGCGCTTATCCCTTTAAGTGATGAAACTTCCACTTCCACATCGGCGGTTACGTCATTTTCTCTTCCCACCCAGGGTGTTATTATCATTTTAACACCCGCTTCGACAGAGTGAACCTGTATCAAGGGATTTTCCGTAGTGCCAACTCTGGTTCTATAGTAGCCCTGCCATCCCACATTAATACTCGCTTTTTGTCCGCTTATTGTTACAATACTGGGTTCCGCGTGGACTTTCGCAATACCCCTTTGTTCCAACGCGTTTATCATTATCATAAAACCCGTGGGAATTTCTATTGTAGTTCCGAGATCCAAAGAAGAGGAAATATATTCGAGTATATCATCTATATCATCTTTATTGAAGGTTGCTTTAAATTCTCCTGCAGTTTCTGTTTCCTCGGAGGAAATATCCGAAACATCGGATATATTTTTGCCCGCGTTGATGCCAAGTTCGGAAAGTTTTTTCCTTGACACAGAAATGACAATAGCCCTCATCCTTACTCTCTTTGCCGGAATATCGACTTCTTCCAGGAATTCCAGAATTTGCCTTAACTGTTCGGGAACCGTCGAGCAAAGAAAAGCGTTATGTTCTTCCACTACTTTTATATTCGAAGGAGAGATTGTGGAGGGAAGCAATTTAAAAGCGTCTTCCGCTTTAAGATATTTAAGTGGAATTAATGTGATCTTAGATATGATTCCTTCTCCCGCTGCCTTTCCTTCTGCTTTTCCGATCACAAAAACATCGTCGATTTTCCTGTATCCGTAGGTTGTTCCGCTAAGAGCAAAATCTAAGGTTCTGCTTAAAGTTTGATCTTCTATGGTCGCGGATACTGTACCGGTAAGTTCACCATAAGTTACTATGTTCATACCTGTTTGCTCAGATAAATTTTCGATGAAACTTTCCAGGTCCATATCCTTTACGTCGATGGAGATAAGACTATCACGATGTATTTTTATTTGAGAAGAACCCCTTCTTCTGCTGCTGCTCCTGCTTGTTCTATCCCTTCCTCTTTCTTCTATTTTTAAAACTTCCATGATTCCGTCTCTTTCTATCACCTCAAAACCTTTAGACGTCAGAAATGCTTTTAGTCCTTTATTGATCGGAACTTCTTTAAGATAGCCTGAGACTTTTGCCTCTCTCACGTTTTCTCCAGCTATAATCGTCAAACCGCTTTGCTTGGAGATCTCTCTTATCAGTTGATCTATCTCGACATCATCACAATCGAGACTTAATAAACTGTCTTTGACGACTACATCCAATTTAGATGTTTTCCCTTTGACGAGGTAGTAAACATTTTCGTGTCTTTGAACCGAACATCCGAGACTTTGCGCTAAAGTTGCCAGGAGTTGATCTACTGTAACATCCGAAAGAAAAAGAGTTACGGTTCCCTGTACATCTGAGCGAAGCACAACGTTTAATCCATATTGTTGGTTTAAAAGTTGTACTGCCTGTTGTGCGGGGAGGTCTTCGAAGGAGACAGATATCTTTTTTTCTTCTTGTGCCCTTACATTTAAAAAGAAAAATAATAAACAAATTGGAAGAATTGAACGTTTCATAACGTCATTATGATAGTGATTTTTTAAACATTTGTCAAGGTATCTTCCCCCTACACTAATTTTTTACCACAGAGGACGCAGAGAAAAAAATAAGACACACAGAGAGTACAGAGAAGCATAACACTTTCCAGGGTCTAATTGTAAATTGCAAGTTGGAAATTTCAAATTGTAAATTTTAAAAACAGAATTATAACGTAGATTATCAGGATTTGTTTTTTAACACGAAACTCGTAACTCTAAACACGAAACGGATAGATATTTGACCCTTGACAAGGCTTCTTTTTTTCATACAATAATTCTTATAGTATACATTGAAATTATCGTAGAAATTTTAAATGACAGGTTGAATTTAGATTTTAAAGAAAGAGCGACTGATTGTAACAGTAATAAAAAACATAAGGAGGTATCATGAAAAAACTAAGTATAATAGGTTTAACATTATTTATGGTTGGTATGGTTAGTTACGCCCAGGATTCAGGTTGGCAGGACGATGGTACTGTTGTGCGATTGACAACTGATTCGGATAGTGTCGGTATCGGTACTGCCACACCTATATGCAAGCTCGACATTATGGGAAATATAAATATAGGAAGTTCCAATGTATTCCAAATTGGCGGAGAGGATTTTATAAAAAGTTGGCCTTCTAATCGTGCTTTAGCTATAGGTGAAAATACTGGACCTGACCAGCTGGAATCGGTTTATATTGGAAATAGAGCCGGAAGTGGCAATACTGGAATTAGAGTAACGGTGATAGGATATAATGCGGCAGGTGCAGGAAATCAAGAGAGCCATGTGACAGCGATAGGATATCGCGCGGGATATGGAAACAATGGGAATGGACATTTAACGGCCGTAGGGGCAGACGCGGGTTATACTAATAGCGGAGATTATCTAACCGCTGTTGGATTTTCGGCAGGTCGTTTGAATACAGGTCAAAATGTAACTTCCGTTGGTTATCAGGCAGGAAGAAATAATCAAGGAATTCGGGTAACAACGATAGGGTTTCGGGCAGGAGATGGTAATACGGGTGATGCTTTAACAGCAACTGGTAAATCTGCGGGAAACTTAAACCAGGGGGTTAATGTTACGGTAACGGGAGTTTCCGCGGGCAATAATAATACTGGGAATAGTTTGACCGCAGCAGGGGTTTACGCTGCATATTTAAACGAAGGAAATAATGTCACGGTAACAGGAGTTTCCGCGGGAGGTTATAATACGGGAGATTATTTGACAGCTGTAGGGAGGTCCGCGGGATATTCTAATCAGGGAAATCAAGTAACGGCAATTGGTTATAGGGCAGGTTATTATAATACAGGAAGTAATTTATGCGGATTAGGACGTGAGGCGCTTAACGGTAACTCGGGGAATAATGTGGTGGCGATAGGTTGTGAAGCGGGTGAGAATAACACGACATCGAAAGTTTTTATACTCAAGCAAAATAATATAAATACTATTCCTTTGATATATGGTGATTTTAGCAGCGGTAATGTTGGTATAGGTATAAACACATTGCCGGAAGAAAAATTGGAGGTAGCGGGTACGGCAAAAATAAATGGATTTAAGTTACCAACGGGCGCGTCAGACGGCTACGTATTAACTTCCGATAGTAGTGGTGTTGGTACCTGGCAGTTGGGTGGTGGTGGAGGTGGAGCATCATTGTGGTTGCAGAGTGGAGGAAGCGATATTTACTATAATACAGGTAATGTATGTATAGGAACGGACACCGCCGAGTCCGAACTCACAGTCGATGGAACGATTACAACCAGGGAAATGAAGGTACAATTAACCGGCTGGCCTGATTTTGTTTTTGAAGATAATTATAAATTGATGCCTCTCAATAAACTCGAAAAACATATCAAAGAGGAAAAGAGTTTGCCCGGTATTCCTAAAAATAAAGAAGTTGTAAAAGAAGGAGTATATGTAGGTGAGATGCAGGCAAAACTCTTAGAAAAAGTCGAAGAATTGACTTTATATGTTATCGAACTCAATAAGGAAGTCGAGGGTTTAAGGGAAGAGAATAAGAAATTGGAAGAAAAGATATCAACGTTGGTCAAATAAAGTTGTTGAGGAAGGTGAAGAGACAATGCGGTTCAGGATAAAATTAAGTCTTTTAATCTTTTCTTTTATGTTTCTAACATTACAGGGTGTTAGTTCGTGGACAAACATGAGTGGTGGTTACGATATTTATCTTTCGCCGGGTGAAACTAGAAATATTACAGCCCTCGCTAAAAGCCTTTCCGGTGTTGATTGGTACGACCCAAGTAAATTATGGTTTTTAATGAGGCCTGATGCTGGTTTGAATTGCGGGGGATCACATTGCCAAGTAATAAATAATCGTACTCGTATCATTACTGGATCGGTTTGGGCAACACCCAATGCTATCCCTGGGGCTAATGGTGATCTGGTTTTGGAACATGGTACCTATCCAATGGGTACATCCTACGGTCCAGCCTGGCATGTAGTAGTTCAGGCGGATCAGGTACCGGATGAATGCGCGGACGCGGGAGATCCTGTAAACGCAAAAGATGGTACTTTCAGCCTTGAATCCATAGACCTTTCTTCAGAAAAGCCGAATGGTGTAAATTTAATCAGGACCTATAAAAGCAGGGAAAGGAACGTATATTTTCAAGATAATCCTGAATACGAGAAATTATTACGGCCGTTCAGCGAAGGCGGATGGACTCATAATTATGTAAAATTACTATTCGTAATGGATACAATTTATGATGATATTTACTATAAGATTAGAGACGGTAACGAGATAAGAGATGTTATGCTTGTTAAAGAAAACGGCAGTGATTCTATATCTTTCGCGGATGTGTATAAAGTACACAGAGGGCTGGCAGAGGTAGATTCGAATCACTGGGAATACACAAAGTCTGATGGAAGTATAGAGTTTTACTCGCAGAGTGATGTTTTTCCGAGAGTTGCCTTAATTGATTCAGTAGAACGATTTGATGAAACAACTCTACGTTTTGGATATGATGACGGAGATACTTTAGATTACGTTGTGGATAAATGGGGAGATAGTCTTAAATTTTATTATGAGATTTATAATTCTACTTTCTTACTGAATAAAGTAGAAATTTCCGGGAAAGATGAATGGATGGAGTATAAATATTTAGAATTTCATTCTCTTTTTGATTATAGTGTTGATTCGAATGAATACTTCCATCGATTAGCGCAGATAGTAAAGCACACAGGTGATGATTTATTAATAGTACTCGATAGGTATTATTATAACAGAAATTTAATTTCAGAGGTTGATACAGGAGTGGATGTAAAATCAGATATAGCAACGCAGGTTTTTCCTCAAGGAGGATACTATGAGAATAATGATACGAGTTTTGCTGCTTATGATAGTCTTCGCCTGTGCGGATACAGGGTAAATAACTGGTACGGTAAATATGGTGATGAAGGTGTTTATTATCAGGAAATAGCATCCGGAGATACTGTTCTGGAAAAAACTTATATAGAGAGGTTTTACAGCGGTAATCATCGAGTCGACTCTATATACATCTATCACTGGGAAGACTTACGAGAACTCGGGGCTCATGATCCGAATGATAGAGATTTTACTCCTACAAAAGACGGTTATGATTACGCGGAAATAATACGATATAATCCTGTCGGAACACGTTCCTCGGTAACAGTCGCGGGTAAAACCACTACTTATCTAAGCTATGATTCGGATTATAATCCACTGCGAATTCAAAAACCCAATGGGGAAATCGTTCGATATGAATATTACCAGTACTCGGCGAACGGCGAAACGAGATACTCTTCCTATCCTACAAAAATAGTGTATCCGGGCGGCGATTCGGTTCTGAATTACTATTCACAGCCCGATCCCGATAATCCATATTATATCAGATTAGAAGAGAGTATTGATGAAGTGGGAAGAAGCATCGTTTATACTTACGACGCGAATAATTATACCGATGAGATAACGCTCGAAGATAGATACGTAGCGGGAGAGGGAGTAACAGACGTTGTTACGGATTATGATTACAACGCGGTAGGTAATCTCCTTGAAGTAGAAGACCCCGAAGGTACAATAACATATTATGAATACAGCGATAATGATAACGGTCCTTTTCTTTTAAAAAGCGGAGTGGATGTGGGAGGAGACGCAAATCAGAATAACGATATACTTACGTTTTATACATATAATGATATGGGTGAGATCGAAAAGAAAATAGAGGCTAGAATAAATCCTTCAATAATGGATACGACAGAATACGAATATGATTGTTTAGGTAAACTATCGAAGGTAATCCATCCAAACGGCGATTATGAAGAATTTGTATACGATAAAGCCGGAAACCTTTCGAGTAAAAAATCACTGGATACCTTAGGTAATTCTGTTGTAACTCATAATTACAAATCGTCCCCGGTGGGGAAACTAAGAGAAGTGGAAGAAAATGAAGGTGCCGGATTTACAACGAAATACGATTACAGTCAGGACGGGAAACTTATCGAATTTAGGAACGCGCGTGATAAGGACATAAATTATAGTTATAATCAGAATAAACTCGTATCGACTCATTACGCGGACGGAACGAAAGACTCACTCGGTTACTATCCCTGCGGTTGTTTACTTCAGTTCAAGGAAGACAGAAACGGAGAAGTAACTGAATATGTTTATGATGAGAGAAGCAGAATACGAAGTAAGTTATATTATGACGACATTTCTCATTTTAACAGCAGTAACCCGTCCGATTCTTTAGTTTATGAGTATAACAAAGCGGGAGAAATAGTAAAAACAACAGATAAAAACGGAGATATTTGTTACAGTCGGGATGATGTGGGTAATTTAGATACTGTAAAAGTTTATTCTCTGTATGAAAATGTCTATCAGTATGACTTATCGGGAAGAAAAACACAACTGAAATCCTATAAATATGGAGACCCCGGACAGATATATTTAGAACAGACTTATCAATATGACGATGCGGGAAGGGATACATCCACAACAGCCGGCGGAAAAACATGGAATCTTTCCTATTATGACAATAACGCCTTAAAATGGATAAAGTATCCGGAAATCTCCGGTGGTACAAATAGACTCTCGGAATCTTATACCATCGGAAGTATGGGAGAAATTACTGAAATTTCCGTTCTCCTGGATTCTACTACTGCTCCCGGCAGTAATCTTTTAGAAAATCCCGGTTTTGAAACAGGAAATATGGATAACTGGAAGGGTTATTCCCATAGCGGAGAAACCGTCTGGTATGTGGATTCTCTGGATAATATCCTTGAATTCTCCTGCGGAGATACAACCGGAGGAGGTACCGTATCGCATTCATGGCAGGTGAACAATTCCGATCCGAAAGAAGGCACTTACTCATTGTATTCACCTTACGATCCCCCTCAGTCTTACGCCGATGTGGAATTCGCGATTCAGAGGTTTGAGATATCGGATTACAGCGGACCTTTCGAAGCGTCCTGCTGGTTAAAGACGAATGAATTAGAAGGTGGAGTCTGGATAGGCTTACTTTTCTGGGTCGATGAACCCGACGGAATAAGAGTACTCGCCCATCAGTATACGGATAAAATTACGGGAACGAACGATTGGATGCAAGTTTCGGTTACCGTGGAAGACAGTTCTTATGATGTAAACGACTTAAACGGTATTTTTTATATAGAGAGAATGAGAGACAGCGGAGAAGTATGGGTGGATGAGGCAGTATGTATGCAGAGCGGAGACTCATCGCAACTTGCCGGAGAATATAGAATCACTTACGAATACGACAGAAGAGCAAACAGAAACTTTTTATCGA
>Ga0307431_1002035_pt1 | contig 10917 bp, 19 predicted proteins | sample SalMarWE160170MG_FD_202155 | JGI IMG/M metagenome (GOLD analysis project Ga0307431, IMG submission 202155) | Salt marsh sediment microbial communities from the Plum Island Ecosystem LTER, Massachusetts, United States - WE1603-170 | ecosystem: Environmental > Aquatic > Marine > Intertidal zone >... | reverse complement strand
CAGTAATCTTTGTAAATGGTTTGGTGTCATCTTCTTTTCGTTTCCTTTTGAATGTTACTATTGTTATATCAGCTAATTTATCTAACTCTTCTATTAAGCATCTGCTCCAATGGCCAATGCCTCCCCGCAATGGAGTAATATACAAAATCTTAGGTTTACTCACATTCATCCTCTAAATAGCATTAATGACAGAGCGAAATACATATTATAACTTATGTTTTTCCTAGAATCAATTCATAAAATAACTTGTTTTTCAACAACTTTTTATCCTCTCCAAAGCCCTAGGGTTGGTTTTTATAAAGAAATACTTATGATATTGAACAGTTGTTACCCATTTTTAAAAATAGTTGAAATGATCCATTGATTGCACCTTGGTCATAAACTTTTTTCTTTTTTCTTCTATAACCATTACTTAAAACGTCTGATATGCATGTTTACCCTACTTTTTTGATGGATGTATTCAGCTGTAACAAGAAGGTAGACGGATGAATAATACTTGTGAGGAAACAACCATCTTATGCCGTTTACTGTAGGATTATAAGAGAAACACATATATAATAATTAGGATATTTTACTATGTGGGTTCTGGTGTAAACCTTTTGAAATAATAATATTTCATTTGGATCAGACTTCCTCGTTTGATTGCCAGAACCCTTTCAATTTTAATGTGAAAGCATGACTAACAAATACAAGGTCATAGACGGCGTACAACATAAGCAGTGCAGTAGATGCAGAAGGTACAAACCTATAGATGCTTTCAATAAGATGAAAAACGGCAAGTTTGGGGTGATGGGTGAATGCAGGGTCTGTGCAAGTAAACGAACGAAACAATATGTAAAAGAGCATCCAGAGTACCCTGAGAGATATAATGCAAGGAGGAGGGAGCGATACAAGAACGAGCCTGCTTACAGAATGCTTGTAGAAGAACGAGACAGGAAACGGAGGGAGACCAATCCAGAGTATTACAAGGAATGGGTAAAGCAAAATCCAGAATACCACAAAGAGTATCAGAGGAAGTGGAGAAGAACCCACCCTGGGTATTATGACAAGTATCGTATGAAAAGTAAAGCAAATAAAACAGAGATCTAAGCAGGTAGAGATAGATGGAAAAAATTACAAATATAAGGAAAATTAAGTGGCTGTGCACCCTTATTGTTCTTGTTATATTGGAGGTTTGTGCACTCTGGTGTATTGATATTTCTGTTTCTGCTATGTTTAATAACAACATAGTGACAAACGGTTTTGTTTCCAGTAATCCTGTTGTCACATATCATGTTGGTTTGTTGCTTTCATTTGTTGTTTTAATGCTGATTTGTTTTATTTGTGTCTATCATATTATGGATAATAGCAATAACAAGGGTAGATTTGCATATCTTTGTATTCTCCTAAAACTCTAGGGATTGGTTTTTTAAAGCAATAAACGTTGTGAAATTGGCGATATAGGAGGAATAGAGAATGTCTCCAAGTTGTACAATAGATGATATTACTGCAAATGTAAATGAGGTAGATTTAGAAGTAACAAATGAGGGATATGCAATTGTTGGAACAATTGATAATTTAGATGACCTTCAACAACTTATTGAATATCTAGGTACTAGATCAGATTCTGATAATACAATTAGATATATAAGGATACGAGATGATCAACAAGAAAGAGCAGAAAGATGTAATGGTATTTCTGACGGAGTAACACAGGATATACAACAAGACGGTAGTGTTAGATTTAGAATAAACATTAGAGAAGTACCTGTTCTGGGCGGGTCACAATAAAATCAAATTATTTTAGTTCACTCTTGTTTTTCAACATCTTTTTATACAAATCCTGTTGGGTTAGTTTTTTAAAGAAAGAAATGATTTGAAAATGGGGATTTTTATGAAGCGTTCAGAAAAATTAATAAATTTAAGGAAAGAATATTTTGATAAAAAATCGAAATATGCCACCAGAACGGGTTTTGAAGTTTTTATTGAATTTGATTATTTGTTAAATGTTGATTTCGATTGGATTATCAAAGAGATTAGAAATTCTATCATTGAAGAACATAAATTAACACATGAAGAGAGAAAACGTGTAATTTTAACATTTGATATTGAAGAAATTAGTTCTGAACATAGTCTTGAACTATTTTTAACTCCTGGGGTTGTAGATGGAATTGCAGAATTTGCAAGAGATGTCGGAGTGGTAGTTGTAGGTGGTATTATTTTAAGAACTATTTACAACTTAAGGCAGAAACAACTTACAAAAGGAACTAGAGAGAACATCAGACGTGTTAGAATAAGAAGAAAAACCGTTTACCCTGATGGAAGAATCGAATATTCAGAAAGTGAGGAAGACTCATTTACAATTGACTAAAGTATTAAGATTTTACTCCAAAAAAAGGATTACTTGATCTTTCGAGATACCGTGTTGCAGGTTTTATAATATTTCTTGTTACATCTTTCCGAATATATCTTGCCTCTTCCATATGACTTAATCTTCTTGGTTTTGAAATATTCATAATAAATTTTGCCTGATCTTTCCAATATTCATCAATTATGACATTTGGTAAATGATTAACATATGGTAATTTTTTTGTTCTATTGATATATCTCTGTAATCCATCATAGTCAAGTTCAACACATTCATTAATAACATATGTGTATCCAAAATTATAATGAAATTCTATCTTATTTTCCCCTTCACCTTCTGAACTTTTAAATCCTGTTAATCTTTTGGAATATTTTGGTTTACCGTTAAATAATGATCCAAAACAGTTAATAGAACTATCCATCAATTTCAATCCATACCATTTAGATCGTGGCAATATTAATGGTTTAAAATAGTATTCTGCAATCGAACTTAAATCAGTTACAAACGATTCAATATAGTTGAATTGATCCTTTGCAGCTGCATTTTCATATCCTTTTAAAGTTAAGCAAATTCCTGCGTATTCTCCCTGTTCCAATATTTCTTCAATTATTGGTAATAAATCACTGGCATTATTCCCTGAAGATTTTGGCAGGGTTGTTTTCCAATCGATATACAAATGAAGATATACATGTGGAGTATTATCACCAAGAACTTTTCGTATTGCACTAGCAGCAATATTAAAATCCTTAAACATATCAATAATATCACTTTTTGAAGAACGATTTATTATTGGAACTGGAGGAATAACAGCACTATTATTTCCTTTATTAGCCTTTTTCGCTTCTAATATTAACTTGGTTATATGGATTGTATAATAATCATCAACTCGTTTATCTGTCCAGATTTTTTAAAAATCGACTCTATTTTTAAAATCATTTTCATCATATAATTTATCTACAAGCAACTTAAAATCATCGTCATCGTTTGAATAATATTTTAATATTTTATGAATTTGTTTTTCAATAAAGGGTTGATAGAAATCAGGTAAGTTTTTCAATAATTTTGGAATTTTGTCTTTATCGTTAATCTTTTTAGCTTCGTTCTTAAAATTTTTTGATGATTCTGCATTTCCTCCAAGAGCTTGATTAACTAATGAAACATGATACTCATAATTCAACAATTCAGGAGGTTCATAAAATAAAAAAGAATGTCTATCAATTAAAACCTCAGGAGATAATATACTAAATTTAGTTTTCGATTTTAAATTATTATTATTTGCTCTTGGAATATTAATACTATCAATTAATGTATCCCAATAATTACTCCGTACCATAATTGGAGTTCCTTCATCCAATACCAAACCATATTGAGAAACTACTTGCATATCATCTGTCCATTTGACTTCTGGTGAAAATGTGTAATTAAATGTTTTTTTATCATTAATGTATAAACCAACAACTTTTCTTTTAGTATCTAATTCTAAAAAACCTTGCCTCTCAGTCATTCTTTCACCTCTACATTTTCTTTTAATTTCTTCAATCCTTTAATAAAATCATCAAATCCTTCAATTGGAATTAAAATTCCCCCTTCTGCCTTTTCACCTTCCAATATTGAATATCTTTTTTCTAATATGTGAAAAAATAATTTTTTTTCTGGTCCTCTTGCAAGCGTAGCCTCTATTATATTTGACCCCCATTCAAATCGTTGCCTTCCAACATCCCATAAAGGTTTACCGTTTGGGAAATATAATGTCATTCTTTTTCCTTTAGTGATTGAATAAACTTCTCTCAATTTTGTTAAAGTGTTAAGATGTTTTGCCACGGTTTTATAAGAGTATCCAGTTAGTTTAGCAATTTCATCAACAGTTAAGCCATTATTGATCTCGCCAAATTGCTTTACGGAACTTCTGATCTTTTCTTCAGCAAAAATCGTTCTCATTTCTGGACTTAAATCATTCAATGCTTTATTTTCTGATTTTTGTGTATAAGGCTCTTTTACATAATTCTTATTTGAAACAATTTTACTTATTTCTGATGCTGATAGTTTGCTAATATCTTTTAGTCTTTTCGTCATGTCGTCCATATTTAACGTTACCTTAAATGTGTTTATAATATTTAAATGTTTCTTAATAATTGTAAAAAAATAGGTTTACAAAAAATTTTTATATTCATGTCATGCAACATTTACAAAGTTAAAATCTTTATTAGCATCAACGAAAAATCTTGTTTTTCAACATCTTTTTATCTTCCTCAAACCAAAACAAAGAATTAGCATAAAAACGATAAAGGGTTTCAAGTGCTATCTTGCTAAAAACAATTCTTGATCCATCATCATCTGATGCGTTAGAGTTTATCGACAGGTATCACAAATCCAAGCCTGATAAGACACTGCTGTTGTTGGTTGGTGACTGTATGGTGGATTATCATGGACGTGCACGGTCATTATTGGACTGGGGTGAACGTGTTGTTATAATTAAGCAAGATGGCAATGTCTTGGTTCATCAGCCTGTGATGCGAGAGCCTGTCAACTGGCAGCCATCTGGAAGCAAGACAGATTTCAACATTGAAGATGAACAGTTAGTTCTCAGATCACGTCATACCAAGCCACCTGAGAAAATGAAAGTATCTTTCCGAAATCTTAAACTCATTGTGGTTACATCGCTCTGTGATCAGGCGAGTCTTATGATAGCTGGTATGGAAACTGATGTTGTCAATGATATTATCAGCAACCCAGATATGGTCGAGGAAGGGTTGCGTATCAGTAAACGTGAGAAACATGTGAAATCAGGCTTGATTGACCTTTTTGGTTATGACAAGGATCATGTTCCTGTTGTTATTGAGGTGAAGCGTAGTCTGGCGAGTATTAGTGCTGTTCAGCAGTTGCGTATGTATGTGAACGATGTGAAAAGAGATGTTGATGAGGCTGATGTGCGTGGTATTCTGTGTGCTCCTCGTGTTCCTGATATGGTGAAGAAGCTGCTGGCGGATTATGGTCTTGAATGGCAGGAGGTTGAACGGCGTGTTGTGTTGCCTGATGACTGGCAGAGGACTTTGAAGGATTTTTAAAGAGATGTTTATTATAATATTACAAATCTGGAAAAAGAGGGAGAGATATGCAGAAGGATGAAATTATACAGTTGCACATGTTTTTACTTCAACTGAGAACACAGCTGGAGAATATGGAGGAAAAGGATAACTCGCAGGCGTTTTTATCCTATGATGAAATGAACCTTTTTCCACAGCAAGTCCATAGAACCAAAGATGAACATGAATTGGCAGTTTTTGAGCTTAGTAAGGGAATCGCAGACTTGCTACAAGAGAACAATCGTTCTACATTTCAAAATACATATGATAGTTTAGAGAGAATGTGCGATAGGCTTAGAACGAGAAAAGATAAGAAATCAAATCAGGATGAATCAGAAGAGAGTAAGAACGGGTAGAAACGAATGGATAGAATTGCAAATATAAAGAAAATCAAGTGGCTGTGCACCCTTATTGTTCTTGTTATATTGGAGGTTTGTGCACTCTGGTGTATTGATATTTCTGTTTCTGCTATGCTCAATAACAACATAGTGACAAACGGTTTTGTTTCACATAACCCTGTTATTACATATCATCTTGGTTTATTGCTTTCATTTGTTGCTTTAATGCTGATTTGTTTTATTTGTGTCTATCACATTATGGGCGATAGTAAAAGGTAGATTTGTATGTTATCCTACCTATTTGATGGAAGTTTTTAGAGAGAAAAAGAGTTATAAATCATTAAGTATTTTGAATTTGTAGATTTGGAGGGATAAAAAATGACAAGATACGTATGCATAGGATGTGGATATGAAAGTGACGATGACATAATAGAAAGCAAAATTTGTCCATATTGTGGGGAACAAATGATAGAAGATGAAATAAGATATTGTTCAAAATGTAACCAACCACTATTGCCCCATGAAGAAGACATTTGCGATATGTGTAGAGAGTCTACAATTGTATCGGATTCCATTTAATGTCAAATGAATAAGGGGAGATAATGCCTTAGAAGGTACTTTTTACTCTTTTACTCCTATGTTTCTAGGGTACAAACAGGGGTTGTAGGCATTATTGATATGGAGAACTACAGAAGAAACAACAGTAAAAAATGGTATAAACCATTGGTCAGTAATTATGTCATATTGAAAAATTTAAGCAAAATGTTTAAATATTACCTCGATATATAAATGTTAGTATGCGATACTCCTAAGTTAGATTAAACATCCGCTAGAAGCTGGTATTTGACTTCATAGTTACGAGATGTCGTAGTCCCCTTTTTGGTATATTCAGATTTCAGAAAATATAAATACCAAATGTAGCTTCAGAGATATTATGGTAACAGTTATAACATCACCTAAAATACACAAGAACTTTCCACCCACTATAATTTCCATGGTTGCCTCACGATTGGAAAGGGTATTGTATGACCGTGGAGTCAAAGCAAAAAGAAAGTGGTTAGAAAATATTAATGTAGGTGACATTAGGTATGCCGTGTCTTGTCACAAGTTAGGTGATAATGAAGTTGAAATTACTCAAATCCGTACACTTAAAAAGCCAAAATATTCAAAGAGTATGAAGAAAGAAAAAAGATTAAAAAAATAAAAGGTGAGATGTAAAAAATGAACGAATGGAAAAAGGCAACAATAGATATTGACTCTGTTGATTGGAATGGAAATCCAACCACTATTTATGATGTGCCAGTAGAACGCAATACCAAAACAAAAAAAATTAGAGTCGATCCTAAAGCTGTTACAAAAGCAGAATTTAAAGGTATTGCTAATGAGGTCGGTATCCAAGATAGAGATGTAATGTTATTCCTTTTACTTTATGCTAAACCAGGACCCTTTCAGAGGGGTTATCTGTGCCAAAAATACAAGATTAATAAAATGCTTTTTTATCAGTGGAAAGATCTTGAAAAAATTGGTTTAGGTAATGTCATTCCAAGAGATGAATTTGAAGCGAAAAATAGAGGACCCGTACCAAAAAACCTCTGGAATGACTTAAAGAGATTAAAGGAAATGCAGTTATTGAAGGTAGATGGTGGCGAAAAAGAAAAAAAAGCAGTTACAGCAGAATTGACTGACAAAGGAGTGGATATTGCACGTAAATTATGGAAGCGGGTAGCAGATCCTTATTTGGGGATCACCACTAGTGTAAAAAACCAATTATTTCCTATGAATCCAGAAATGATAAAAGAAATGGTGCATGCAGAATATCCTGAATTTAAGAGTAAATATAAGTATGCAGATAAAGAGGAAACTCTAAAAATTTAATTCCATTTCTCTTTATTCTTCTTATTTTTTAATAAATATTGTTTTCTCTCGAAGGGGATAAGGAGAGATAATGCCTTAAAACCTTTGATATGCACGTTCACCTATTGACGATTGCAACAAGAAGGCAGACGAACGAATAATAATTGTGAGGAAACAACCATCTTATTCTGCCTACCACGAGATTATAACGGAAACACATATATAATAATTAGTATATTTTACTATAGGGTTCTGGTATCCAAGAAAGCAGCTTTTAATTTCATTTTTAAACAGTTTTTTTGGATTGCTGGAACCCGTTTTAAAACGTAATGGGAGAACATGGCTAACAAATCCAAAGTCATAGACGGTGTACAACACAAACAGTGCAGTAGATGCAGAAGGTACAAGCCCATAGATGCTTTTAGTAAGGTGAAAAACGGTAAGTTCGGAGTGAAGGGTCAATGCAAAGCCTGTGCAAGTGAAAGAACGAAACAATATGTAAAAGAGCATCCAGAATATTCTGAAAGGTGTAAAAGGCGGAAGAGGGAACGATACAAGAATGAACCTGATTTTAGAGCGCTTGCGAAGGAACGAGACAGGAAACGGAGGGAGACAAATCCAGAGTATCGCAAGGAATGGGTAAAGCAAAATCCAGATTACCACAAAGAGTATCAGAGGAAATGGAGAAGAACCCACCCAGGGTATTATGACAAGTACAATAAGAAACAATAGTAGTAATCCAAAACCAATTTTTTGAACATAAAGATGTGTTTAGTTACGTTTTTAAGATAGGGGTTGTTATGAAATTGTAGATTTAAAAAGGAGGTGAAATAACGGCTAGGGAGAAAATTGGATTAATTACGCATTTCTTCAATCATATCAATGTTGCAGTTATACAAATTAATAATGGTGAACTAAAAATTGGAGATACCATACACATAGTCGGTGCCCATACTGATTTTACTCAAACAGTTGACAGTATGGAGATAGATAGAAAACCTATTGAAACTGCGAATCCTGGAGATGACATTGGCATAAAAGTCAAGGAGAAGGTTCGAGAACACGATGTGGTTTATAAAGAATGACCATCTCTTGAAAAGACAGTTTGGGATTGTAGATTTGAAAAGAGAAAAAATGGAAAATAAGAAAATATGGACTCCATTTAAAATATGGAATGAAACTCAATGGTTTACTGAGATGGATTCACTTATCGAAAAATATAATAAAGATAGAAAAAAGAGACTTGTTAATAATTTTTGGAAGAATAAATGTAAAAATTGAAAAGGTATAAGGTGAAATAAATATGGGGGAACAGAAAGAATCAAGATTTGCATTACTATTTGCAGTTTTTGGTTTTATGTTGATAATAGCTACTGGTGTAGATTTCTTATTAGGAAATAATAACATTCCTATTATCGTTTCATTTATTGGATTAGTTTTAATTATAACTGCAATGACTCTAAGAAAAAGAGAAAGGATAAGGTGAAATAATTAAGAAAACTTGGATATGTAAAGATTGTAATTTAAGTTTTGAAAAGTTTGCAAAAGATAAACGTTGTCCATTTTGCAATAGCAAACGAATTGAAAAATCGTTTCGAGGACATTGATAAGCGATTCTATAAACTTTTTTTGACTATTTTCATATTTTCCAGAAGGGAATATAAAGGTTAATGGCTGAAAACGTCTCGTATACACGTTACCCCCCTAACCTTTTGAACAAGGAAAAAATCAGATGATTATTTGTATCAATTGCTCAAATAATGAACGAATCATATCAATTATTTTATATAATATTCTGTGACTATTTTTCCAGTACAATCAATAAGTCTTCTTTTGTTACCTTGCTCCTCTACAAGCATATCAAAATACGTGCCAATCTGTTTCCATTTTCTCGTATTTATTTCCTCCATTCCGTTTTGAATCGAGTTAAAAAACATTCATTACAAAATAAGGGTAATGAACATTTCTTAAAGACATATATAAAATTAAATTCATTATTTATTATACTTCCCATAAATATATAGTCGATTGTCGTAAATATCTATTTTTTTTACAATGCATGCTCAAAAAGTAGAGGTTTTGCAGGTTTTCAACAATATAAAATAACCTATTTTTCTAGGAAAGGACATGGTGTAATAATGCCTTAAAACAGTTGATATACACGTCTATCCTATTTTTTGATGGAAGTAACGAAACATCATAACTATGGTAAAGGTTATGCATGTTTACCTACTCTGATGGATTGTTTTTCTTATACCAAGGGCAATTGAAGCATGAATCAGGATGGGCAGGGCATCCCTTGAAATTATATTTTGGCAATAGCCAACATTCATTTCCAAAACCCTCAGTATATGCTTCGCACTTCTCTCTTATGTTTTTCGGGCATTTCATATATTCCCAGCAGTTTTGCGGGTCTTTCTTCATATACTCCCACCGTATTATACTCTAAGATTTGCATTACTTAAAATTACCCTGTAAAAATGCCTGAATGAAATTTTGACACGGAGCGTTTATATAACATTTGTAGCAAAGTATGACATGTGAAGATAAAAAAGAAATTTTTACTGGGTAAAAAAGGAGACGATCCTGAATGGATACAGGATATAGCATCCTACTTTTTTACTTACGGAAAAAATGCAAAATCAGATGAATACAATAAGAAGCTGCATGATCTATTTTTGGAATATAAGGAGGACGGTATGAGACCAAGTGAAGCATGGAAAAAAGCAAAGAATATACTTGATTGTTTTGAAATTGAATAGGAGAATAACTAATCGATTGAAGAAGATATAATCGGAGGTAAGAAAAATTATGAAGAAAATCATGATTGTGGATGACGAACCTGATTCAGTCTTTTCTATCAAATACGGATTAGAATATTTCTCAGAAGAGTATAAAGTCATAGGTGCTAAAAGTGGACGTGAATGTTTCGATCTATTAAAAAATGGTAAGATGCCAGACCTGATTCTGCTGGATATTATGATGCCGGAAATGAATGGATGGGACGTATTTGCGAAATTAAAAGAAAATCCAGAATGGAGGAAAATTCCTGTAGTATTTCTAACTGCAAAAACAGATCTATATAGTAAGGGGTTTGGAAAGATGGCAGCTGCTGATTACATTGGAAAACCTTGCGATATAAAGAGTTTAGGGATGAGAATTGATAAAGTTTTGAAAAAACAATAGTTATAGGCTAATCGGGTAGTTTAAAATATTTATATTTCATTTCTGTTTTCACTTTATAGGGTAGAGAGATGATAATATGCTTGTACAAGAAATTATGACTAGAGAAGTA
>Ga0307431_1002027_pt1 | contig 10936 bp, 14 predicted proteins | sample SalMarWE160170MG_FD_202155 | JGI IMG/M metagenome (GOLD analysis project Ga0307431, IMG submission 202155) | Salt marsh sediment microbial communities from the Plum Island Ecosystem LTER, Massachusetts, United States - WE1603-170 | ecosystem: Environmental > Aquatic > Marine > Intertidal zone >... | reverse complement strand
GAAGGCGAGGCAGCACATCAGCCGCCCGCAGATCCCCGTGATCCTCTCTGGGGGAACGAACAGCTCCTGGTCGTAGGCCAACTCCATCGGGACCGGGCTCGGCTCGTGCAGAAATCGATGGCAACAGAGGACCTGCCCACAGCGCCCGATTCCCCCCTTGATGCGCGCCTCGTCGCGTGCCCCCATCTGCCGAAGCTCGATGCGGGTTCCAAATCGCCCTGCCAGATCTCGCAACAGTGAGCGGAAGTCGATCCGGCGCGGAGCCGTGAAGTAGATGCGTAACTGGGAACGATCCAGGGTGTACTCCGCGGCGACAAGGTGCATCGGGAGGTCGTAGTGGGTGACCAGCTCGCGCGTGGAGGAGAGGACCCGCTCCGCCTCCGCCTGATTGTGTGCGTACGCATCGAGATCCGAGGGGAGGGCTGAGCGTACCATCCGCTCGAGTTGTTCCCCGATCCCCTCTCCCGCCGCGGAGAGGGCACTCTGCACCACGCCCAAGCGCAGCCCGTTGTGATCGACCACACACCGGTCCCCAGGAGCAAACCTCCCCGAAGACACGTGGAAGTATCCACTATCGCGCTCCAAGTTGAGCACGCGCACCAGAAAGACCGTCTCTTCAGGCACGAGCCAACCTCCCTATGGCAAGGAATAGTGAGAGGAAGACACTCTCAGGCGGCGCGTAGCGCTCAAGGGCCTGATACCGCTTCTCCACCCTTCGACAGAACGCAAGGACTACCTTTGGTCGCACTCGCTCGCATAGGGAAGCGAGCAACCGATCCTCATACGGTGGGAAAATCGCCTTCCAGCGCACCATGGCAAAGGCCACGTCAAGGAGATCCTCCAGGAAGAGGACCCCTTTCGCTCGCTCAACCCGTGCAAGGAGCCGCGCCCCAACGACGGCAAGCTCTACATCGCCATCGAGGAAGCGATCGACCGCAACGAGGATACCGGCATGGCGGAGGATCGGATCGGAGCCTGTCACCGCGGCGACCCACTCCTCAGGAGTCGCTCCACGAACCCTCTCCTCCGCCTGCGCGCGCAACGCTGCGAGGTCCTCATGTGTCGCGAGAAAATCTCGAAGCTCCTCATCGTTATGAACGAGCGCCAGTAGGTAGCGCCCCTCCTCCTCGCCGTATCCCACTGCCGTAAGCTTCGCAAGGATCTCCTCCTGAGAAGGCGGCGTTAACCGCACGATGCGGCTGCGCGAGAGGATCGTCGGGAGGATATCGCTTGAATGCTCGGCCAGGAGGAGGAAGACAAGCCCCCGCGGCGGCTCCTCCAGCACCTTGAGGAGTGCGTTCGCCGCCTCCGGGGTCAACGCCTCGGCTGTAGGGAGGAGACAGACCTTGTGGGAAGCCTGTGTGGGCGCAAACTGCCCATCACGGATCACCTCCCGCACCTGTGCGATCCCAATCTTCTGCTTCCCTGTTGGGGGAGAGAGCTCTATCAGGTCCGGGTGAACACCGCGCAGAACGAGCCCTTTCCCCCGCTGATCAGAAGCGAGGAGAGGAGCCGCCAGCCGCCGTCCCTCCGCCTCCCGATCCACGCCATGAGGAACGAGAAAGAGGGAAGAGACCGCGCTTCGTTCTTGTTGGTCAGGCAGAACACCCGTTTGCATGATGAAAGAGGGTACCACAGAGCAGGAATGGGCGCAACGGTTGACACTTACGATGAGATGGGATAGCTGAAGCGCTCAGGGAACTCGGATGCGATAGGTGGTCCCGTCGGAGATGACCAGACTCCCCTTCCTCAAGACGTCTGCCTGGAGCTGCGGTAGGAGGTGTGTCAAACATGCAGTAACCGTGGCGGATGGAGCAAACTTGAGTCTGAGGCGGATGATCCCAGCATGCGTGCCCAAAGGGTACCGACGCAGATCACTAAAATCCTCATCTAAAGTAATGAGGCACCGCCGTTCATTCCGGGCGTAGGCCATGATCTCTGGGTCGGGCTGGCCTCTTAACCCAATCTCGCGCACATGCTGTATATCATAGCCTTGCTGCAGTAAGGCTTCAGCAACTAGGGGCGATATGTTCTCGTCTATCAGGAACCTCATCACACTTCCCTAGAAGACCCCGATCTCTTCCTCTGCCAAGCGTGCGGCATAGGCCAGACATGCTTGCACATCTTCGAGAGTGAGGTCGGGATGTTCTTTGAGAACCTGCTCCGGGCTGAAACCGCCAGCCAGCAAATTGAGGACGACATAGACAGGGATGCGGGTTCCAGCGATGACTGGCTTCCCGTGCATCACTTGCATGTCGACTACGATACGATCAGCAATCTTGGGCATAATTCACCTCCACAAAGATTATATAGCGCTCTACCCTGCCATCCAATCTCAATGTGAAAACCTGCAACGGCAGGTTGAACGGTATCAAAGCTTCTACGTGCACGCGTGCTAGTAGGGTTGAAATGCCCCCAGAAATTCCATGGTCTTTCTTAGCGAACTCGCACTCATGGTTTCACCCCCCTGGTAAATGGCTCCTTCCACTTCGGCGGCCGTGGCAGGTAGACCGTGATAATGGCTCCTCGCTGTTTCGAGTGGGTAGCGCAGGCTATTCCGCCAGTCTCTTCTCCTTGCGAAGCAGAAGCTTTCACCGCCGAGGGCGCTCGGGGGGTGTAGTAAATTCCAAATCGGCTACTACACCCTCCAAGCACGCAGAGAGTGAAAACCAAGATTCCTTGGCGATCTTGGTGTCGCGATACCTTTGCGGCTTGAGTGAGTGCAACGAACGGGCGAGAGGGAAAGCTTGTGCCTCTCGCAGAAGTACAGAATGGTTTCACCACGAAGGACACGAAGGGGTCAAAAGCACTGCTCATAGGGCCTACTCCAATAATCCTGGGCCCAGTTTCTGGTGCACTTTAATCGCACAGCCAATCACCTGATTCGACAGCTCATCGAATTCCATTCTTCGTGCCCTTCGTGCTCTTCGTGGTGAATTCTCTTTGAAATGCCCCCAGAAACTCCATGGTCTCTTCAGCAGCAATAAATGGACCGAAGACCCGTCCAGCCCGCTTTTCGGCTAACGATGCTTGGAGGCCCTTCTCAAGTTCACTCCGGCTTGCCTCTTCGCTGTGCTGGTTCTCTGGACTCATGAAATCTCGCCCTCCTTTGTGACGGTTGTAATTTTAGTGGACGAAAGCAGGCTCGACAATTTCACGCTCGCCCGAGCTCAGCTATCCGTCTAAGGCTTTGCCCTTCAAAGCCTTTCTATGCTAACGCGCACGTGTGTTAACGTTGTTCAATCCGTGATTTCAAGGGTATGAGAAGACACAAGGCCGGTGGATGTGTTGGATTGCAAGACCAGACCCTAACGATCCCAAAGGCCTTACGGCCTATTCAGGTGCTGTGTGTTTTGGCTCCGGTATTAGCTTTCACCATAGCCAAAATTGGCAAATCACGCCGCGTGCACTCTGTGCGAAGCACAGTCGCCTGCAATTGGGGTTGGGCCGCACTTACTTCACTTCACTTGACTTCTCCATTCCAGTTGCTTATTCACTTGAATTTAGAAGCTCATACGGCCTCCACCAAAAAGCATTAATTTCGGCTTTTCACTCTCGTCAGGATTTTTATCATCGTTTGGAACGCGATATTGGGTTGTGCCTGTTGGTTTGTTGTACCTGTGATGTACACACCCTTCTCCGGCACATAAAAAGCCACGGAACCGGTGGAACCAGCATGGCCGATCATCTCAGGGACAGGTTGAAATGGTGAAAGGATACGGGGCATGTAGAATTTTTGTATACCGATGCCGTATTTAAATGGAAAGAAACCATTGTTCCACTTCTCCAATTCATGCAGCCTTTCCTTCGGGAAGAAATGTCCGTTGAAGAATGCTTTTAGAAACGTCATTTGGTCCTTTGCGGTGGAAATAATGTCGTTGTGGGTAGAACTGAGAAAAAGCGGGACTTTTCTTTGTTCCGATTTGTAGTAGATGGGAACGAAGCCATCGTCCCGGATGTCTTCAAATACATACGTTCGAGCTAGATTTAACTCTTGAAATAGATTCTTCAGGGCAATCTGTATCGGTTTCTCAGTGATATTTTCTATGATCAAACCTAAAATTTGATAGTTAGTATCCACATATTTTGCTTTTCCTTCTTTACCGGGTGAGAAATGAGTTTTCATCCTTTTGACGGTTTGAATGACTTTATCAATTGGCCAAGATTGGTCGATGCCCGCTTCCAGTTCAGCCATCACTTCTTTCCCATCAGCTTGTGTGTCAGTCAGGTAACAGGGGAGCCCGGAGGTATGTGAAAGCAAATGGGCAATAGTAAGGTCATTCGAATATTCTTTCCCGTTATGGATATGTAATCCCCGCATGACTTCTTCCGGGAGGTATACGGAGATCTTATCGTTTATGTTCAGTTCGTTGTCTGCATACAGCTTCAGTAAAATGGCAGATATAAATAATTTGTTAATGCTGGCGATATAGTATTGACTCTCCGGTTCGAAGTTTCCGGATGCGCTGAGCAAATCAATGCTGTTGTCTTCAGTAGAAACATGGAAAACAGCGCCAAAAATGTTTTTTCTTTTATTAGCCGCACGAACGATTTGGTCTACCATTGATTGATCCAGTCTATCTTTCATTTCAACCTCGCTTCACCTTCATATCCTAATTATAGCGGGCAATTTCAGCCCTTCACCCGCGCTCAGCTATCAGTCTAAGGCTTTGCCCTTCAAAGCCTTTGTATGCTAACGTGCGCATTTGTTAACGTTGTACAAGCCGCGGTTTTAGGGGTATGAGAAGACACAAGGCCGGTGAATGTGTTGTATTGCAAGACCAGACCCTAAAGCTGATCCCAAAGGCCTTACGTGTGCTTTACCTTGCAAGCTGCGTGCCTTGCGCGCTTGTCAGGTACAAGCGAATGTTAGAGGGAGGTCCAATCGAGCTCTAAATGCCCGATATTGACCCGTCCCGGCTAACTAAGATTATTTTCATTCCAAACCGCTTGATAAGCGGCGCCTTTCTCCAACGGCTTGCCAATTCTTTGAATTTATCTGAATCTGGAACTGCAACGCCGAGGATATCATTATCTGACACATTGGGTACGGTTAACAACTGGCCCAAAGCCTCTCGCAGAAGAGGATACTCTTGCGACCCTTTGCTTCGTTGAAGGGTGCCCTTTTTTGATTCCACCCGGATGGTTTTCCCACTCGGCAATTTGGCAACAACATCACCCCTCCCAGGAAAAGAATGAACCAAAATATCGCGGAAACCATTTCGGGAATAACGCCCACGCCATTTATCCCCCTCAAACAACTCCCAGCCATGGTCATTCATAAACCGTAATAAAGGGAATACCAATGTATTTCCAACTTCAACCTGGGCACCGTCAATAGCAACCTCAACGGTTTCAACGGCCCTTGAGGGAAGAGCAAGAAACTCGGCCAATCTCAGGCTAACCTCAGCCTCCGACATTTTCCCAGGGTCGAGATATTTCATATTCCCTCTAACGTTGAACTATGCGGCGCGGCCCTGGCCCCACCAGGGCCGTGACAGTCGCGATTGTCAGGTGCAAGCGCTGTTATGCAGAGCCATCTTTCTTGTCTAAGAATCATTCAGCCAAAGATCGTCAAGCATCTCTGCAAGCTTTTCGTAAAGCGCGCTTTGTGCCCCCTGCCACTCAGCCTTCGTCTTTGGAATTGGCACACCGATCAAGTCTTCGTATGCCTCTCCTACTGTTCTCGCCTTCTTAGTCACTTCCTTGGGTTTACCGTGATCGAGATCGTGACGAGCGCCTAGACGCAAATGCCTCAATAGCCACAGAGCTTCAAGACGATCAGGCGAGAAACTCTCCGTCAACCGGGCTCCATCCCCGCTTCCTTCGTATAGCAGGAAGTACAGTGCATCGACCACCTCAAGAAACACAGCTTCCTCGGATGCGACCGTAGAGGGAACCCGATAAAACGCCATCATTGTCTTCGTGGTCGGCTTAAACAGTGGCTTTTCACCGCGACGTTCAGCCTCAGTATTCATTTCATAGACTCGTTGTACCAACCGGCCACCCACATCGACGACCCGAGAAGCCGAAGATCCTTCAACTGCTGCTACTACGTCAGCTTCATTTCCTTCTAAGTCGACAAGCACCAATTCTGCATCTAACTCTTCGAAGAGGTTTACACTCGGAAGGTCGATTAGACTTTTCAGCACGCGCGGCGCCATTAGGGCGCTCAACTCAGATACGTATGACAATTCCGGAAGGATTTGCGCCGCCTCCGCAATTGCCGAGGCTGTATTTTTTTGAAAAATTCCAGATGCGCCGCTAGCAGAAGCTACTCTCCCCAATGCGAAACTTACAAACGAGTCATGTGCCCTCAGCAGGACTGCGATATCGACCGCCCCTAGCGAAAAGCATTTTGCCATGGCTTCAGCACCCGCTAGCGATTCAGCGATCGATGCTGAAACCGCCTCCATAGCGGATGTCGCGCTGTCAATGGCGGAAAATGTAGAAACCATTTGCTGCTGGATTGCTTCGAAAGCACCAAAGAAAGACTTGTCAATCTCGTAGATTGAGGGCAGTGATGTAGCTAGATTGGCCGTATCGAGTGATTTTAGGATTTCGTCATTCAGAGTCAAATATTCGAGCGGAAACGTGAATCTGCGACTCAGGTCCTCAAATGCACGCATATTCTCGAAGTGGGCGGGAGGCAAATGAGCGAGTAGGTCGAACGTTGGTCGCATCTGCGAGAGAAGCCGCTCTAGTTCTCGTTGTTGCCACAAGAGGTCGTACTTACTCATTTTCTTCCTTCTGCATAACGAGTGCCATGACGCGCAAGAAAGGGGCGCGCAAAGCGCGGCTATTTCTTGTCGCTGTCGATGGCTTTGTTAGCCTTTCTCTCGTCTGCTCGTGCTGCCATTGCCGCGCCCGCAAAGCCCGCTACAAAGTATTTCACGGCTGTGGTGTGGCTGCTGGACGGGCGCTTGGGTTTCCTGCTGATCCTCGCTCTATACTCATCCATTGTCTTAATCGTCATTGGGCGGCTCCTTCCGACGGTTGTAGTTCGTGAAGAACTGGTGATTGAGTTCCGGCGTGAAATAGTGCTTCCTCTTGATCCAAATGAATCCATCGCCCCTAGTGATGACCGCGACGTCAATGGGACCTCCCACCGTCTCACTGCGCAGTGTAACTTGCTGCTTGAACGACTCCAAACTGACCAGAGTCTCTGCCATGGACGCCATCTCCGTGGGACTGAAGAAGGCGACTGCGTTGACCACAGGACCCGAGAACTCCCTTTGCGATATGCCGTCAATCTGACTTTTGATGAACGCGTGTACACCTTTGCCTGCGGCAGCAAGTCGCGCTTTACAGTCATCCTGCTTGTCTGCAGCAACAATGTGATCCTCCACAAGCTGCTCCGTAACCTTTTCGGCAAACGCACCAGAGAGGATCTTCGCTGCGTCTTCTGCGATGTAGCCGTCTATCCGTGCGCTAACACCGTTCATGAAGTTCTGTGTTTCATTCGCCTGAGCGAATGCCTTGATGTCGACGGTGTTGTCCAGTGAAACGTGACCTTCGAACGTCTGATAGAACTGGATGTTGCCGTCAAGTATCTTGTGAATCTCAAAGGCCCTAGCAGACGGAAACACGTCAGAATCTCCGAATCCTGCGATCACAAGGCCGCTCTGATTCATTCCAGGGAAGACTATCGCCCAAAGCAAGCAGGCGTCGATGAGCTTGCGCTTAACCGGTCCCTTCACGGGGCGGTCCTCAAGGAGCTCGTCAATGGCCTCGCGAACAACCCCGCGGTGATTGGCAAGGCTCTCTTTGATGTCGGCGCGCTTTATCTTCAGGTCCTTCTGGACCGTGCGGATGCTGTCATATGCTTCCTTGATGCAGTTTGAGTGTATTCCTTCAAGGTCGGCTTCCTCGATGCCGTCATTCTCTTTGATGTGTTCCTCGACGTGGGTGTCCGCGTCGTTCGCGATGACGTTGAACAGTTCGACGGCTCGTTGTCTGACGTATGCAATGTAGCAGTCGGGTGTGAATGCCTGTGTTTTGAGGTGATCGAAGAAGTCGTCAATGTAGCCGGCAAGGGATGCGAATGACCTCTCACCGAGGAATTCCCGGTAACGCTTTATGACGACCTCCCACGGCAGTCCCATGATTTCGGCACTGCCGTATATCATCACAGCGATAGGCCTGTACTTCGAAAGAGAAAACAGCTTGTTCGCTGTGTTGTATACCTTGGTGGCTCTGCCGCCAGTCGCAACGCTGACCGCACTGTCAGCGGCGAGAGCCAAACCGTTCTTGTTCATCACAATCAGTTCGGCTGTCATATCGAATTCCTCTCTTGGCTAACTTGTTATTCTACCCAAAATCTCCCTTTTACTAAGCTATCATTCTCCCAACGTTACGCATTCTATGACTCCATCCCTGTACTGTCAAGAGGAGACCTGAAGAAGACGTCTGATCGGAATCAGTTCATCGGTTAACATAACACTAGAATTGGCGAGTTATGGAGATTGTTAATAATCAGGAATCAAAATACGGCCGAAGTTGGCAAGGCTTTTGAGTCGGTGCTGGAGAGTTACGGTAGCTTCCTGCAGGAGAGGATGTTAGCGCCGCCCAAACATCAGCCGCACCTGGCTCGATGGGTCCGGGAGTTCCTGCTCTTTGCCGAGGAACATCGCGGCTGCACGTTCGAGCAGACGCTGAACCTGTTCTTATTGGCGCTTGGAGAGCGAGTCGGCATCCAGTCGCGGCAGATCCAGCATGCGGCGCAGGAGACAGTCTCGGCAGCCCAAGACGAAAGAGGTCTACAGATGGATGAGAAGCCGAAAGAGCAAGAGGAACGGGTGGTCGAGACCGCCAAGAAAGTGGGGAGAAAGATTGCGTAACGCTACGCGTCACCGGCGTACCTTACCGCGTCCAGTGCACGCGGTGGTTCGGCGTCCTCGATCGCTTTTCTATAGCGCACTGCTTTCAAAGGGATGCCAAGATTTACCCGCTTTGTTTCACCGTTAGGTTCAAAACCCATTGTTTCATAGAACTGCCTCGCTTGGGCGTTTCCCTCAAGAACCCACAGCGTGGCCTCGACATAACCTCGGGTCTTGAGCATGAAGTCCCCTTGTTTGCACAGGTAGCTTCCAATACCCTTTCGCCAGTGCTTCGGTGCAAGATAGATTCCCCAGATCTCTCCGGTAGTGTGGGCATCAACGTCGGCATCGCGACAGGCACCGAGCGTCAGAAAACCCAGGACCTTCCCTGACTTCTCCACCAGGTAGGTCTCCTCAGCGCCAGATGCCAGAGATTGTCGGAGCTGCTCTGTCCGGCGCTCGTAGGTAAAGCCCTCGAGAAAGGAATCCGGCACCAGGCCTTGGTATGCTGCGTGCCACGAGGCCACGTGAGCGCGAGCCAACTCTGGTGCATCGTCAACAGTTGCACGACGGAAATCCATACTCATAAAGTCCCCTACGCCGAACTCCTCATTCTACGCAGAATCTCCATTCTCCCTGGCGAGCGTTCACCAGCGAACGAGCCTTACTATGATACTTCGACGAGAGTTTGTCAAGAAAAATGCTGGGAAAAGCCTTGAAAAGAAGGAGAGAGCCGACCAGTATAATGCTCAGTTCCGGGAGTTCCTGCTCTTTGCCGAGGAACATCGCGGCTGCACGTTCGAGCAGACGCTGAACCTGTTCTTATTGGCGCTTGGAGAGCGAGTCGGCATCCAGTCGCGGCAGATCCAGCATGCGGCGCAGGAGACAGTCTCGGCAACCCAAGACGAAAGAGGTCTACAGATGGATGAGAAGCCGAAAGAGCAAGAGGAACGGGCGGTCGAGACCGCCAAGAAAGTGGGGAGAAAGATTGCGTAACGACGGGAGCTGAGCCGCCCACGGGTGAAACGACGAACCCAGCAATCGAAGACACGACACACAACTCAGACGCGCAACAAGGCGATGCTCGATTAGTGGGTGGGCTGCAGCGACTTGTTGGGCGCTCTTGACATCCTGCCTCAGAATGTCACTTCCTCCCGTATAGAATGCCTACTGCGCCCAGCATAAACGGCAGTTTCAGTGCCTTGGGGATAAAATCTGAATCGCTTGTATCTACCAATTCCACTGTCTCGATCCCCCAACTCCTGATTTTTTCAAGCAAATCATCGACTTCGCCGTACACTTGCTTCCACAGAAACAGATCCTGAAGTACAAACCACCCTCCTTTCTTCACCACTCTCAGAGCTTCCTTAACCAGTCCTCTCTTATCCCTGACGCCCCTCACTTCGTGAAACACCAAGTTACTGATCACCCCATCAAAAGCCTCGTCATCAAACGGCAGCGAAGAAGCACTGGCTCTCTCAAAGGTTACCCGCTCTGCTACCCCTTCGATAGCTGCATTCCTCTCACAAGCCCTTCTCGAATACTCCCACGCTGTGCCCCAATAGTCTATGCCTATGGCTTCAGCCTGAGGATATCGCTTCGTTATCTGGATCGTCAAAGGACCATTTCCGCAGCCAATATCAAGGACCTTTCCTATCCCATTCCAATCCATCATATGATCTAGCACCAGCGCCTGAATCCTAGTCTGGATATTCCCTCCCCTCAGTGAGAACAAATATCGCGCATACGCAAAGTAGAGAAAGCACAGGAAGAAGAAGACCGCAACAACACCCAATATGGGAAGCAGAAAAGCCAAACCTCCAAAGAGAAGGCTCAGCACACCTGGCACCAAGATGAGTTTTGTAGAAACCCAACTCCCATAGTTTGCTTTCTCAGCGGTCAATTCACTCACGATTCCGTTTCTCCTTTCTCGCCTACTGTAACCATTGTATTGAGCTTTCTCTTGGCGCGCTTTATGTTGTCCGGATGCGCAGGCGCCCGCTCTGATATACTGCGAAGCTCGTATATTAGTAACGAGGTAATTCAAGACAGGACGGTCGGTGGCCGGCCCCGTATACTTGGGTGAGGACCCTTTGAGGTTGGCTCGTTGCGACGCT
>Ga0307431_1002023_pt1 | contig 10952 bp, 10 predicted proteins | sample SalMarWE160170MG_FD_202155 | JGI IMG/M metagenome (GOLD analysis project Ga0307431, IMG submission 202155) | Salt marsh sediment microbial communities from the Plum Island Ecosystem LTER, Massachusetts, United States - WE1603-170 | ecosystem: Environmental > Aquatic > Marine > Intertidal zone >... | reverse complement strand
CGAACAAGAATATTCAATATATAAAGGATATTGTAGGTGAGTTATACTAACGAACTTTTATTTTTAGCCATTAACAGAGTCCCGTTTTTCAAAGCCCGCGATAAATTATTGCTGGCGGAAGTGGTTTCTTCGGTTTCTGAATTTTCAAGATTTTCTAAAGCTGATATCAGCCGCTGTTTAGGTCGGGTAGTACGGGATGGACGGTGGGAACCCCAAGTTTATCTTAAATTCGCAGAATGTGATAGAAAATACTTGACGAAAGCACATATTAAATACACTTTTTACAGTGAAGATAATTATCCGAAGCAGTTGAGAGAGATATACGATCCGCCGCTGGTTCTGTATTATCGGGGTAATGATTTTAAACTAAAGCAGCCGCTTGTGGCTGTAGTGGGAACCAGAAGACCAACCGGTGATGCTCTCATGCGGGCTTATGCCTTAGGTGTGGAAATGAGCGCGTGCCATGTCGGAGTAATTTCAGGGCTGGCAAAAGGAATTGATACTGCGGTACATTCAGGCTGTGTATCTGTTGGCGGATATGGAATCGCCGTAATGGGGAACGGAATTGATATGGTCTATCCTGCGTCGAGTAAAGGTACGGCTCATAAATTGTTAGACAGTGGAGGTACCCTGGTAAGCGAGTATCCTCCCGGAATGAGCCCGTGTAAATACCATTTTCCTGAGCGAAATCGCATAATAAGTGGTTTGGCTCAGGCTGTTGTTGTTGTGCAAGCTCCCAAAAAATCGGGAGCCCTGATAACCGCGGATTTTGCATTGGAACAGGGTAGAGAGCTTTATATTCATAAAGTAGGTCTTAAGGATATATATGGTGAAGGTACGACCATGCTGCATGAGCAGGGAGCGGTTGCCATAGATAGTGCCTACACTGTTATAAAAGAATTAAGGGGTGGAAAGATGATGAACAGTGTGCCTAGTGATAACAGAAAGATAGATAGACATAAAACGGGTGGCAAGCCGGGTCATAAACTCGCGGATCTGCTTGAACTTGAAATCAATAAAAAAGTATCTGTTTATAACGGAGAATACTACTGGAGTGAATAGATGAAAGAGAACAAGAATATTTTATTAATAGTTGAATCACCTGCCAAAGCGCGTACCATAGAGAAGTATCTGGGTAAAGGCTATCAGGTTGAGGCTTCAATGGGACATTTGATTGATCTGCCCAAATCACGGCTTGCAGTAGATGTTAAGCATAATTTTACTCCCGAATATATTACAGTACGCGGAAAAGCCAAGATTCTTAAAAACCTGATCCAGAAGGCCAAGCGCACGGAAAAAATACTTCTTGCTTCCGATAATGACCGGGAAGGTGAGGCCATCTCATACCACATCAAAAATGCTATTTTAAAGAAGTATCCACAGCTTGAATTCGAGCGCATAGTGTTTAATGAAATCACACCATCGGCAATTCGTGAGGCAATCGGAACCTCTCGGGATATTGATCAGGACAAGGTTGCTGCCCAGAAAGCCAGACGTATTTTAGACAGGCTTGTCGGATATCATTTATCACCTATCCTTTGGGCAAAAGTTAAAAACGGACTATCTGCGGGAAGGGTGCAATCGGTAGCTTTACGTCTGCTGTGTGAAAGGGAAATAGAGGTTGAGAATTTTATTCCGGAAGAGTATTGGTCTTTACAGGTAAACCTTGAGAAAAAAAGCAAAAAAATTCTGGCACAGCTTGTAGAGTATAAAAAGCTGAAACCGGAGCTCAAGTTGCAAAAAGATGTAGAAGCGATAATCAAAGAGCTTAAAAACATTGAATTTACTGTAAAAGACATAAGACAGGTTGAAAAAGTCATAAAGCCGAAGGCTCCGTTCACCACATCCAAACTACAGCAGGCCGCAGCAACCCGATTAGGATTTACTTCACGAAAAACCATGCGCATAGCGCAGCAGCTCTATGAAGGTATAAATATCGGTAGCGAACATGTGGGATTGATTACGTATATGCGTACCGATTCAACACGGATTGCAGGCAGTGCCCTTGGGCAGGTGCGTGATTTTATAAAGCAATATTATGCTCTGGAGCTGCCTCCGAAAGCGCTTTTTTATAGTGTAGCCAAAGGTGCAGAGGATGCTCATGAAGCTATCAGGCCTACTTATGTTGATAAGACCCCTGAATCTCTACGCTCAAGTTTAAGCAGCGAACAATTTAAACTGTATGCCATAATATGGGAGCAGTTTGTGGCGTCACAGATGAAACCGGCTAAATCTTCAACCATTTCTGTGGATTTTGAAGCCGGAGCTGCCGTGTTTAGATCCTCAAGTACAAAAATGATAGAGAAGGGTTTTCAAAAGGTTTTAAAGCAATTAGCATCAAAGGAGAAAAAAAACGTACTGCCCAAACTTACTGTGGGTGAGAAGGTGGAATGCACCGGCTTCAAACCGGAACAGCATTTTACTTCGGGGCCTGCGCGCTATACCGATGCTTCAATTATAAAGACACTTGAAGAAAATGGAATCGGGCGCCCCTCTACCTATGCGCCTATTATTTCAGTACTGCAGGATCGCTATTACATAGTAAGAAAGAATAAGCAGCTTGTTCCCACCACTCTGGGGAGAATTATCAATGACATTTTAATCAAATCCTTTCCTGACATTCTCAATGTGAATTTTACGGCAGAAATGGAGAGCAAGCTGGATAAAATAGAGGAGCATAGCCAGGAGTGGATAGCGATGCTCAAAGAGTTTTATCCGCCTTTTAAAATACAAGTTGATCATGTCATGGAGACATTGGAATCACTAAAGGGTGTACTGGATGAGGAAACCGATTACACTTGCGAAAAGTGCGGTAGGAAAATGATTAAAAAGCTGGGAAGATTCGGTTTTTTCCTTGCCTGCGGCGGTTTTCCCGAATGCAGAAACACAAAATCCGTACCGCTGGCCGATTGCCCTCGCGATAACTGTGATGGAAAAATTATTACACGCCGCAGACAGGGGGGAAGAGGAAGAGAATTTTACGGGTGCACCAATTATCCTGAATGTGATTTTATTTCACACTTTAAACCCATAAATCAGAGCTGTCCTAAGTGCGGCAAGTTTCTTGTTGAAAAAACCGATAAAAAGCGCGGTTCATACAAGTCATGCATTAATCCTCTGTGTAATTATTTGCATACAGCAGATGAATATGAGAATGGGAATAAACAGTCAGCAATTTTAGATGAGGAGTCGCGTAACAGTGCTTAAAAAATATTTCGAGTACTTAAAGAGTGTAAGAAAGCTTTCTTTTAATACGATAAACTCATATAAACGAGATTTGGCACTGTTTATGGATTTCTTAAGTGACAATAAATGCAAAGAGGATGAGCTCAGTATGGGGCAGGTCCGAGCTTTTATTACTCTGCTATCCAAAAAAAATCTTTCATCTCGATCTATTAACAGGACTATTTCTTCAATTAGAAGTTATTATAGATTTATGCAGCGTTATGAATTCTGTAATGCGAATCCGTTTAAAGATATTAAATGCTTAAGGGTGGATAAATGGCTTCCTGTGTTTTTATTCGAAGAAGAGGTTCTTGAATTTTTAAACATACCTACACATGATTTTTTTAGCCTAAGAGATAAGTTGATTTTTGAATTTCTCTATTCAACAGGTTGCCGGGTCTCGGAAGTTGTCAGTTTGGATGTGATGGATATTAACCTGAAAGACCACTGTGTAAGAGTAAGGGGCAAGGGAAATAAGGAGCGTATAGTATATATTGGAAAAATGGCGCATAAAATCCTTATTGAATATATAAAGCGGCGCTCACATCATATACATAAAAATAGCATATCGGGAACTAATGCCCTTTTTATAAATAAAAGGGGTTTTCGCTTAAGTGCCAGAGGAATACGCTATGTGGTGTACAAATATTTAAAACAAAGCGCCTGTCAAAAGAAGGTGAGTCCTCATACCTTCCGGCACACCTTTGCAACTCACCTGCTTAACCGGGGAGCTGATATCAGAGTTGTCCAGGAATTGTTGGGACACGCAAGCCTTTCGACCACGCAAGTGTATACTCATGTTGGTGTCGAGAAGCTGAAATCAATTTATCGCGAGAGTCATCCTCATGCAAAGATGAAAAGTCAAGAAACGCAAGGAGAGAAATAAACATGGAACAGTTTCGTGGTACAACAATCCTCGCCGTACTCAAAGACGGTAAACTGGCGATCGGAGGAGATGGTCAGGTTACCTTAGCAAATACCGTAATGAAGGCCAATGCCCGGAAGGTACGCACCATTTATGAAGGGAAGATTCTGGTAGGCTTCGCTGGAGCCACGGCAGATGCTTTTACACTCTTTGAGCGCTTTGAAGTCAAAGTAAAGGAGTACGCGGGTGATCTTGCCCGTGCGGCCGTAGAGCTGGCCAAAGACTGGAGAACCGACAGGGTATTACGAAGATTGGAAGCTATGCTCTTGGTAGGCGATAACAAGAAAATACTCTTAATCTCAGGCACGGGCGATGTGGTTGAGCCTGAACTAGGAGTGGTTGGAATCGGCTCCGGCGGCAACTATGCCTATGCTGCAGCCTTAGCATATCTTGATTCTGCAAAACTGTCTGCAAAAGAAATTGTTGAAAAATCATTGAAAATCGCAGCTAGAATATGTATTTATACTAATGAAACAATTATGGTGGAGGAATTATAATGCAGATTGATACAGACAAGCTCACACCCAAAGAAATAGTGGCCGCATTAGATAAATATATTATCGGACAGGAAAAAGCAAAGCGGGCCGTGGCTATTGCACTTCGCAATAGATACCGCCGCACTAAACTGCCGGAAGAGCTCAAAGACGAAGTGGCTCCTAAAAATATTATTATGATCGGCCCCACAGGTGTGGGAAAAACCGAAATTGCCCGTAGGCTTTCCAAGCTGACCGGTGCGCCGTTTATTAAGGTTGAGGCAACAAAATATACGGAAATAGGTTATGTGGGCCGGGATGTGGAATCAATGGTCAGAGATCTGGTCTCGGTGGCCATATCCATGGTGAAAGCGGAATTTCAAGAAAAGGTGGAAGAAGAAGCGGAAAAGCGGGCTGAAGAAGCTCTGCTGGATTTACTTTTACCGGGGATGAATAAACCTGTAATCAAACCCGGAAAACAGCTTAACGCACCGGCGGAAACCGCTCCTGATCAGGGAATACAGTCCACAACACGCGAAAAATTTAGAGAAAAATTACATAACGGTGAACTTGACGAAAAATTAGTGGAAGTAAACATAACTAAACAGGCTTTTCCCTCGGTAGAGATTTTTTCCGGTACAAGTTTTGAAGAGATGGGCATTAATATAGGTGGAAATCTTTCCAACCTGCTTGGTGGAGGAAAAAAGAAAAAACGGGTTACAGTCAAGCAGGCCAGGGAGATTCTTTTAGCAGAGGAAAGAGATAAGCTCATAGATATGGACAGGGTGTCCGAGATAGCTAAGGAGCGCACGGAACAGATGGGAATTATCTTTATCGATGAGCTGGATAAGATTGCCTCAAGCCATAGTAAAATCGGTGTTGATGTGTCGCGCGAAGGAGTACAGCGCGATATTCTGCCCATTGTTGAGGGATCCCAAGTGAACACACGCTACGGCATCATCGATACTGCGCATATTCTCTTTATCGCGGCAGGCGCTTTCCATATGAGCAAACCCTCGGATCTGATACCCGAACTGCAGGGACGGTTTCCGTTACGGGTGGAATTGAATGCCTTAACGAGCGAAGATTTTATTAAAATACTCACCCAGCCTAAAAATGCGCTTATTAAGCAGTATGTAGAATTATTAAAAACGGAAGATGTCATACTGGAATTTAAAGCTGAAGCAATAGAACGGATTTCGGAGATCGCAACCGAGGTTAATACCAAAACGGAAAATATCGGTGCGCGGAGACTGCACACTATATTGGAAAATTTATTAGAGGAGGTTTCTTTTCACGCACCCGATTTAAAGGGCCAGACAATTAATATTACGAAAAAATATGTAAATGACAAATTGAATGCTATTATCGAGGATCGAGATGTTACCCGGTATATACTGTAAAGGTATTGTTAATTAAGCCTAATTTTTGGAAATAGTGTTCCGACAATTGTAGGTAAGAAGAAAGATTGGTTATGTATTATACTAATGCTTTTGAAAAGAATTTAAGTATTCTCCAAAGAGGTATGGACGTCTCGCTGTTACGCTACAATGTCATCGCCAATAATATTGCCAACTCCGAAACTCCAAACTTCAAGCGGTCGGTGGTGAACTTTGAGGCACAGCTCAAGCGCGCACTTGATGCGGAAAAAGTAAAACCGTCGTTTCCCGGCAGGTTGAGATATAAGCGCGGGGTTTCATTCTTTACGGAGAGAAAGTACAGCGATGTAAAACCCAAAGTTGTGTTGGATTATCTGACTACCGCTAAAAATAACGGAAATAACGTTGATATTGACGTAGAGATGATGAATGCGGTTTCCACTCAGCTGCAGTATCAGACTATGCTGCATGCGGTGAATAATGAATTTGTACGTTTAAACCTTGTACTGCGATAGGAGATTTAAGAATAAATGGGTATGTATACAACATTGAATACAGCATCGTCCGGTCTCACAGCTCAGAGATTGCGGCTGGACACGATTGCCGATAATCTGGCTAATATCGATACCACACGCACAACAGAAGGTGGGGCTTACAGACGCAGCAGGGTGGTGTTTAGGCCGCGGGTAACGCAGCCGTATTGGAGAAGTCCGTTCCTGCCCAAATATTTGGAGAATCAAATTGGGAAAGGTGTGCGTGTAGTAAAAATTGAAAAAGATTATATGTCAAAAACACGATGGGTATATGATCCCACTCATCCGGATGCTCTTAAAACCGGACCGCAGCAAGGGTATGTGGAATATCCGAATGTCAATGTGGTCTCAGAGATGGTGGATATGATCTCTGCATCACGGTCGTATGAAGCTAATGTTACAATAATAAATGGGGCTAAAAGTATGTTCCTTAAAGCCCTGGAGATAGGGAGGTAATAGATGCCTGGCTTTTATAACACATTTACATCCGGTCTTTTCAGACACAAAACAGGGCCTGTAGAGGTGCAGCCCAAGTACTTTGAACGGTTGAAGTTTAAAAAAATGAAAGAGCAGCCAAAAGGCCTAGGATTCGGAGAAATGCTGGCCGGTGCTTTAAACGGAGTCAACGACACGCAGATGAACGCTTACAGGCTGACCGAGCAGTTTATGACCGAGCCGGGATCTGTTGATGTACACGATGTAACTCTGGGCACAGCAAAGGCCAATCTGTCGCTTTCTATTACCAAAGCCTTATTTGACAGGGCACTGCGGGCGTATAAAGAAATTATTAATATGCGATAAAAAAAGTGGATGATTGATGCGAAGTTTAGCATCAAATAAATATTACGTTCATTAAAGGGGGGGGAGATGAACGAATGGCTTAAAAAAATCATAGAGCAGATAAAGACGCTTTGGAAAAAGTGGTCAATCAATCAAAAAATAATCATCTTGGCTGTTACGGGTGTGTCTATAGTTGCACTGATATTATTATTTACATTAAGTGCGGCACCGTCACGGCCACCGTTATTCAGAAGTCCGATCACAGATGAAAATCAACTTATACGTATCACAAACCGTTTAGACGAAGAAGGTGTGAACTACACGGTGGAGGATAATATTATCTACATGCGGGATGAAAAAACCGCAATGCGGATGAGGAGCGTACTCATTCGCGAAGATCTGGTACCGGATTATGTGGATCCCTGGGATGTATTCGACACCGACAGCTGGACGATTACCGACTATGTACGTGATAAGAATTTTAAACGTGCCATAGAAGCTAAACTGAGACAACACATAGTAGCTTTAGATGATGTGGATTCGGTAAGCCTGAATCTATTTATACCGGATAAAGAGCTGCTGGAGGAAGACCAGGATCCCATAACATGTTCCGTTATTATCACTCCAAAGCCCGGTTCGGATATCACAACCAACAGAAGAAAGATTGAAGGTATCGAGAAACTCATAATGTTTGCCGTCTCCGGACTGCAAAAGGAAAATATCTTCATAACGGATGAGATCAGCGGAGTACATTTAAACGATTTCGATTCTGATATTGTGAAAGAAGGAGAAAGACTGGAGATTGCCAAAAAAGAATTAAAAATCAAGGCTGATGAAGAAAAAAAGATGAAGGCGGAAATCTACAAAGAATTGAGTAAAATATTTACACCGGATAGAATCCGTATCGTTCGTATAGACATCGATCTCGATATGAGCAAGAAAACTACGGAAACCGAGGAATACTTTCCCATAGAAATGAGGCCGGATAATCCTAAAACACCATGGGATGAGACGGAATATGAGCCATCTATTACCAGAACAAAGGCCACTGAAAACGAATCATTCAAAGGCACAGGCTTTAATCCCGAAGGCCCTCCGGGTACCGAGGGACAGGTGCCGCCTGCTTTTAAGGATCTTTCTAGTCTGCAGGGTACTTACGATCGAAGTGTGGAAGAGTTAGAAAATGCGATTAATTCACGTACAATTAAGATGCAGGATAGGCCGTGGGTTATTAAACGTCTTACACTGGGTGTGGCGGTTGACGGGCGCTGGAAAAAGCTGCGTGATGAAGTGTCGGGTGAACTGCTGTTTAATCCGGACGGCAGCTTGCAGAGAGAATATATAGCTGTATCCGACGAAGAAATAGCCACTGCTACAAAAATTATCGAAGGCGCCGTGGGTTATAAACGAGAGCGCGGTGATATTGTAACCGTAGAGCATATGCAATTTGACAAGACAGCCATGTTTTTGGTCGAAGATGAACAGTATCGCGGTCAGAGGGCATTGCAGAGAGTTGTTTTTTGGATCATAATAGGTATAGGGCTTATCTTTGTAGCGATAATTGCCTTTAGAATACTTTCGAGGTATCTTGAAAGAAGAAGGCGTTTAAAAGAAGAAGAGCTCGCACGTCAGCACCAGGCTATGCGTGAGGCAGCCTTACGCAGCGCCGAGGAGAAGGGTGTTGAAGTTGAGCTCTCGGTGGAAGAGCGGGCACGTCTGGAGATGCAGGAGAATGCCATTAATATGGCACGCGAGCATCCGGAGGATGTTGCTCAGCTTATAAGATCATGGTTATTGGAGGAATAGAACCATGGCAAAAAAAGCAACAAGCACAACAAGCACAACAGCACAGGCAACCAGTGTAGTCCATACACCGACGCGTAAACATACAACTACGCACGGTACACATAAGAAACAGCTGACCGGCAGACAAAAAGCCGCTATTTTTCTTGTCACATTAGGTTCGGAAATATCGGCCGAAATATTTAAACACCTGCGGGAAGATGAAATAGAACAACTTACATTTGAAATTGCACGTTTGGAAAGTATTGAGCCGGAAGATAGGGATAAGGTTCTTATGGAGTTCCAAGAGCTGATGATGGCTCAGGATTTTATAACTACCGGTGGTATAGATTACGCGCGTGAGCTTCTGGAAAAAGCATTGGGAACACAGAAGGCTGTCGATATTATTAACCGTCTTACCAGCTCACTGCAGGTACGGCCGTTTGATTTTATTAGAAGAACGGATCCTGCACACCTGTTAAACTTTATTCAACAGGAGCACCCGCAGACGATTGCTTTGATTCTGGCCTATTTAGAACCGCAGAAAGCAAGTGTTATTTTAGGGAGCTTGCCGCATGAAATCCAATCCGATGTTGCCAAACGAATTGCAACCATGGATAGAACATCACCGGAGGTACTGCGTGAGGTAGAACGTGTTCTTGAGAAAAAATTATCTACCCTATCATCCGAAGACTATACCGCAGCCGGTGGTGTGGAAAGTATCGTTGAGATCTTAAACCTGGTAGACAGGTCTACTGAAAAAACTATTATTGAGTCGTTGGAAGAAGACGATCCTGAATTAGCCGAAGAAATCAAAAAGAGAATGTTTGTATTCGAAGATATTGTACTGCTTGATGACAGGGCGATTCAAAAGGTTCTTCGTGAAGTTGATACGACCGAACTGGCCAAGGCACTTAAAGCCGTTGATTCGGAAGTGCAGGATAAAATATTCAGAAACATGTCACGCAGAGCTTCTACGCTGCTCAAAGAAGATATGGAATACATGGGGCCGATTCGTTTAAAAGATGTGGAAGAATCTCAGCAGAAAATTGTTGCCATTATTCGAAAACTGGAAGAGCAAGGTGAAATTGTAGTTGCACGAGCGGGTGAGGACGAACTGGTTGTATAATAATGAACAAGTAATTTAGTAAAAGGAGACAACTTTGGCAAAGAATGTTTTTCGTCCGACAGAAGTAGTTAACGTAAATAAAAAAGTATTCATCGAACCTCCCAGAGTGATAGAAAAAGAAGAGCCCAAAGTAGTTGAAAGAAGAGTAGAAGAATATACCGGACCTTCTTTGGCCGACTTAAGACAGGAAGCGGAAGAGTTTAAGGAGCGCTGGGAAGATGAACGGTCTCAGAAAATCAAAGATGCCGAAGCCGAAGCGGAACGCATTATAAAAGAAGCGGAAGCTGTGGCTTTCGAAGAGGTTAAGAAAAAGAACAATCAAGCGCAAAAGATTAAACAGGAAGCCGAAGCAGAAGCAAAGCAGACAGTTGAGAATGCCAAAAAAGAAGCTCTCGAGCTTGAAGGCGAGGTAAAGCAGCGGGTTGAACGGATAGAAAATCAGGCATATGAAAAGGGATACCGCGACGGACATGAGCAGGGTTTTAATGCGGGCAAGGATGAAGTGCAGCGACTTATCGACAGGCTGCATGTGATTATGACCAAAGCAATAGACAAGCGTAATGAAATAATAGAAGAATCGGAAACTCAAATAATAAATTTGGTATTACTTATCGCCAAAAAGGTTATAAAAGTGATTTCAGAGAATCAAAAGAATGTTGTGATTAATAATGTTATTCAGGCGCTCCGGAAGTTAAAGAGCCGCGGTGATGTGGTAATCCGTGTTAA
>Ga0307431_1002014_pt1 | contig 10976 bp, 11 predicted proteins | sample SalMarWE160170MG_FD_202155 | JGI IMG/M metagenome (GOLD analysis project Ga0307431, IMG submission 202155) | Salt marsh sediment microbial communities from the Plum Island Ecosystem LTER, Massachusetts, United States - WE1603-170 | ecosystem: Environmental > Aquatic > Marine > Intertidal zone >... | reverse complement strand
CTTCTGGTCACTTATGGTTCGGGCCTTGTCAGGGTTTTTGCCGAAGTTGGCTTAGAACGGCTTTCTCTGGTTTATACTTATAATTAGGAAAACTTACAGCTCAAGAGGGATGTCCAAATGAACAAACTCTTTTACGGTGACAATTTAGATATTCTACAAAGGTACATCCAGGACGAAAGCATTGATCTGATATACCTGGATCCACCCTTCAATTCCAATGCCACCTATAATGTGTTATTTGGCACCCGGAATGGAAAAGATGCCGCTGCTCAAATTAAAGCATTTGACGACACCTGGCATTGGGATCAGGCTTCAGCGGAATCCTTCAGAGAAGTAGTTGAACTCGGCGGACAAGTATCTAGAGCGATGCAGGCATTTAGATTATTACTTAAAGACAGTGACTTATTAGCTTATCTATCTATGATGGCACCTCGCTTAGTTGAATTACGTCGTGTATTAAAACCCACAGGAACTATCTACCTTCATTGTGATCCAACAGCGAGTCATTATCTGAAAATTTTGATGGATGCTGTTTTTTCTGCAAGAAATTTTAAAAATGAACTTGTTTGGTGTTATTCAGGTGGAGGTGTACCTAAAAAAGACTTCGCAAGAAAACACGACATAATATTCCGATATTCAAAAACGAATCATTATTATTTTAATGTTGACGCGATCAGAGTAGATTATTCTGATGAAATATTATCAAGACCAAAAAGTAGTTATTCTGAGCATTCGTATTCAAGCAATCCTGGTCATAAAACTGTTGGGTGGGACTTAAATCCTAAAGGAAAGCATCCTGATGATTGGTTTTATCTGCCAATAATAAATCCAGCTGCAAAAGAAAGGCTTGGTTATCCTACTCAAAAACCAGAAGCATTGTTAGAAAAAATTGTACTTAGTAGCAGCCAAGAGAGAGATGTTGTATTAGATCCCTTTTGTGGATGTGGTACTACTGTTGCAGTTTCTCAAAAGTTCAATCGTGAATGGATTGGTATAGATATTACTCACTTAGCTGTTGGTTTAATGAAACATCGATTGTTGGATTCCTTTGGAGATCAAGTAGATTATGAAGTTATTGGTGAACCTGTCTCCCTTGAAGGCGCAAACGCACTTGCTAAACAAAACCCCTATCAATTCCAATGGTGGGCTTTAGGTCTAGTTGGCGCTCGACGAAATGAACAGAAGAAAGGCGCAGATGCAGGTATTGATGGCAGGTTATACTTTCACGATGATCCAAAAGGTGATACAAAACAAGTAATCATTTCTGTTAAAGCAGGAAAACCTCATCTCTCATATATGAGAGATTTACGCGGTGTCATCGACAGAGAACAAGCAGAAATCGGCGTTCTAATTACTATGCAAGATCCCACAAAGCCTATGAGGTCAGAAGCTGCAAGTGGCGGATTCTATGAATCTCCTTGGGGAGAAAACTATCCAAAATTACAAATACTAACTATTGAAGACTTACTTAAAGGGGAAAAAATTGACATGCCCCCAATCCGACAGGTTAACCAAACCTATAGACAGGCTCCAAGACATCAATCTAGAGAAGGAGATCAACCATCTCTATTGAAAGATTAAATCCGACATCAGATTGAGTATAAACCCATAACGCCTAAAAACTCGCACTCCCCCGATATGATCCCCTCGATTGGTCTACATTGAGGGGATCAAGGCATATAACACACATACATCACAAATCAAAAGTGAACACCCCACAACCTGACAAAACGTGACATAAACGTGACATTAAATCAATCATTTCCTACTAAAAACGGTCAAACATTAATGTCATATCGTCAATAAAAACATTTCTAAAATTCCGACATTTTACCCCCCGCCACCAGTCAAGAATTGTTAGATATAATCAAGCAAAATAGGACATGGGAGGGGATTATGTTTTGGGTAATTATGTTGTTGTGTATACCGGCGGCGAAGGCAGAGGCCGCTGCAACGGGAACCAAGTATTTTTATGTGCTGATGGGTAAATCATTCAAGTGGTATTCCATTTGTGTGTGCGTGGCGGCGGTGATTGTATGGCTGCTGAATGTAATTGGAGAATAAAAACCCCGCGCATGGGGATTAACCCACCTGTTAACATCCTGTTCTAAGGATACTCTAATGACATCACCCCTATGATTAAGTTCGTCCATGATTATCTTACCCACTCGCGAGTTTCGCGAATAATGGTGTTAATTTGCGTCACTTTGGTACTTTTTTGTATTAAAACCACTACGAAAACCTTTTACTTTCACCCACCCCTAAAAGCTCTCTAGCGTTCAAAAATGTTCAAAAAACACTGCAATTTACTGCACGATTTATTACAGATTATTGTGACCTTACCAAAGCACACCTAGAAGCCCCAGGAAGCCAGTTGCTGTTATTCGCTGTATAACTGCTATTCGACCCCACCCACGCGCGTGAGCAATCTTACAAACACCTTAATACAAACAAAGCCCCCCTGCAAACTCTTAAGCGCAAACACACAAGCCCCCTGCAAACCGCCAGGAATACCATCATTTACCAACATTTTTCTACCAAATGTAAGGTTTTGTTAGGTTTTATCAGGTTTTTGCAGGTTTTTTCGCATCCATCACACCCTCATAACACCCCATTACTGAACCCAGAACACAAAAAAACTGCATTCTTGTTCAGCTCCATAGTGTTCAGCATGTTTTGCTTCAGACGGAAATGGAAAAACAGGCTGTTAGAATTAGACACTTTCTCATGCCTCCTGTTTATGAACGATAACAGATCTGAGCGTTTACTCCCCAGACTATTTTCATAGAAATGGGATTCCAGAAAACCAAAACTTTTTATTCTAGAGCATCAGGGTAGATAACAGTTTTGAGGGTCTCACCAGTTTCTATGTCCTCAATAATAACCTCACAATGATAATCTTCACCTTTTATCATCTGATAAAAGTAAACTGAAAACCAAATTGAGAGAGGTGTGAAATCCCAGGCACTTTCATAAGCTTCTTTTTCAACAACAACCGTTACCGTCCTGTAATCTTTTGATGCAGTGATTTCTTGAACATACGGCGCATCATCAGAATTAATTATCTCTTCAAATGTTTCATTTATGGCAGTTTCCATCTCATCTACTAGTTCATTATGCCTTCTTTTACTCATCGTAACGGTAATAGACCCATCTTCATTTACTACAGTTTCTTTAAATCCTTGTTCTTCTGTATACGTATCAGGATCAAAGTCTGTCAGCTCCTCGAAGAATGAAGCTGGAAATGTAACGGTTACATTCAACAAACCTTCATCAACCTGAACGCCTTCACTTTCTTGTTCGGTTGGTGCGCTCGTTTTTGTTTGTGTGGGTTCAGGTGTCGATGTAATAGTTGGCTTTACCGTATCAGTTTTACCTACCTCTTCTAGAACTTGGGTTTCTGTTGGCGAGCAGCCAATTAGGAAAAACAAAATTGATAAAACTATGAAAAATTTCTTCACATTTCCCTCCAAAATGCATTTATAGAAAACTATAGTAGATCATCATCTAACCAATAGTCGTCGAACACTATTTGTTCACCGTTGACGGAAGCAATTGACTCCATGTCAATAGCATTCTCAATCGACTCTTTATCTCCAATTACGATTCTTGCGACTTCAACTATAACACGGTTGCCATTTTTCCATTTCACGGTGAACCAGGACAAGCATACCCTTACCCCTCCTATAGTTTTCGTCGATTAAGGCACAATTAAGGTACAAAAATGGTCAACTTAAGGCGTCAACCGTTCCCTTTTTAATATGTCTAAAGTGTATAAAATCACTCCAAAACCTTATTACTTTTATCCATTTTCGATTGCTTTTAATTGCTTTTTATTCACCCCAACGTATTCATTTTTACGCATAAAACCGTCGCGATAGCGTCCACTTTTACGCGGTAGATCATCAAAATGTCTGTAATTTTATGCATGCTTGGATGCATAAAGCGCCCAAATCATTCCCAGGCTTACTTTAGCCAAAACGTTCAAAAACGTTCAAAGTTTCAAACCCCAACACGCCCAGGTGCATCCCTTACTTTGGGCTAGCCTAAACTATCAATAACTTGGCTTAGGGTTTCACGTTCCAGGGCCTCAGCTTCCCGGGTCCGCTGGTAAATTTCCGGATCGATCCATCCGGTGATCACGCCCTTAACCATCACTCGTAATTTCTTAGGTGGTATAGCGTCCAGTTCAACGCTCCCCCCGTTCCAGTCCTTTGATCGGCTATCTGATCGCTTGGTGGGCCGGGTCGGTAAATTCATTTCTCTAATCTGAGCAGGTGTAACCGCGTAATTATGAAACGTGAAGATGGCCCCAAACCCTCGCAACTTCTCGGCTGTGGTTTCGGCTATGTTCTGGCCGCTAGGATCGTAATCCCCAAAATAATATATATGAGTAGGTTTATCATGACCTTTTAACGCCTCTGCAGCCTCGTATAAAAACGATTCGCTCGGATATCCCCGGGTAACCATTAGGGGAACGTCCCAGGGGCCGGTAACATCATAAAAAACCCCGGCTAGAGCGTCCTTCTCGATCCAAACCTCTAAATAAACGTCCTGATCCGCCCATAGCATACGCCGGTAGGCTTGTTTTGTGATCTCTAAAAACTGATCTAATCCCTGGTAGGTGTTAGGCTTTCGCATCCAACGGGTGTTATCGGCTATAAATTCGTAGGGGACAACGCCCAACCGACGCAACTTTAGCAGGTGATAACATACCCGGTTATAGGCGGCCTCGGTTTTGTGAATTGCCCCCATGCTAACCAACGCATAATAAACCTGTCTAACGGTCATAGGCGCGCCCGCTTCTCCAAACGCCCGTACCATCGCCGCCCATAATGTCACTGTATCTTTGCGCGGTGTTCGTTCTACCCGCCCCAGGCTCAATAAGGCAGCTCTCAGGGTTTCGATAACGTCTAAATCTGCCAGGGGAATGACCTCATTAAAAACCGCTGGGTTGGTTATAACCTGATCGTTTTGATCTAAAAATAGGGGTCTTATAATATGCCTACCTTTTTAAAAATCGCTTAGATCGCGTCCTGTTGGCTCGTTTTATAAATCCAGGTCCGGGTCCAATTCAACGCCGAACGCCTGGCCCATGCATCCGCTTGATCAGATTGCAGCCAGGCCCCCGCTGTTGGGGATCCGTCCGCTGCATCCAGGGCGGCTCGGTTGATAACATTGAAGTCCAAAACAGAAAAATTATTGACGACCTCTTTTTCTTTCACGTTTTTACCTCAATCGATCGTGAAGAATCACGGCACGCCGGGCAAATTGCACGCTGTGACCTTATGGGTTTATCAATTTTCAGGATTCTAAAATGCCGTAAAGGTCTATAAAGGGCATTTATCCCGCTAACATTTGATACTGTTTTTAGCATGCTGCAGCCCCCGTTTTAGCGTCCCAGGCAACCCATACGCCAACCCCCAAATCGTTGGATTGGTAGGCATATAAATAATTGGGGCGTTCGGCAGGTGGTACGCCCTCCAGCTTGCGCGCATGTCGCTTTAGCGCTCTATCTGCTGGTACCCTGGCATATAGCTGATAGGGTCCGAACGTGGGCTCAGGTTCCCCATTTTCTGCCGCGTTCTGGATCGCCGCTATTCTCCGGTTTCGTTCGTGTTCTACCGCTTCCCTGGATAAAGTTCTAAGGGCAGGTTGAAAATAAAGTTTTATCGATCGCTTCGGTTGGTCGCTGCCGGGCAGAAAAGGTGACAACGTCGCTCTTATCGTTCGATTTACTTTATCTGTTCTCCCGCGCTTGTTTAGCTTTATCCGCTTTGGCGCGTGGTAAGTGTTTCCTAATCTCTGAAAATGAAAACCATCTTTAGCGTAATAGCCGCCGCCCTCATGTGAAGGGGCGTCTAATGATCCTGGGCCTAAAAATGCAATGTTTGGGTTTTTCTTAACCCCCGCTTTAGCCTCATAATAACGCTGGGTGCTTTCCGGGATCCCTGATAGCGTTCTCAGGGTTGTTTTAGTAATGGGCCGCTCTTGTTGTGCTGGCGCCTTATCGCTGGCAGGCTTAGGCTCAAACTGCTTAACATAACCCGCCCAAACCTCAGATAGTCCCTCGTTACATACAAACTCTCGAATACTTACCTCAACGGATGTATTTACACGCTCGCAACCGCATGCCAGGGCCGCCCGGCCCCAGCTGATCAGCTGCAGGATCCCCGCATGATCAGTAAATAACCCCAACTTCTTAGCCTGCTTTTTCCAGCGATAATAGGTAGCCCGGGATATGCCCAGGTATCGCATGGCATACGCCCTAAAATCTTTTTCGTGAATAATGCCAGATCCGCCCTCGCGGTCATAGTGTTTAGCGACAAAATAAAACTTCACACCCCCAACCGTCCGGGTAGTCCGTTCGTTCTTGCTGCAGGTTAGGATTATCTCAGGGTAAAGTTTCATCCAACCCCCCGCGCCAAAAACTGGGTCTTGCGCGCGGGTAGGTGTTGTGATAATATTAAATCACAAAACAAAACAATACGCGCCAACCTGTCAAAAGCCCGCCTGTCGCCAAACGTGGGGCTTTTGCTTTTTAAGAGCAAAATCATTCTAAATTTTTTACCTCGCCATCCATTATACACTTGCCTTTCAATCTTGTGTCTTTCATTTCTTAAAAAACCGTACCTTTACCTTATAAACAAAAAAACCGGCGCATGAGTAGAGAATTGTTTACATTTTTCTCCATTCATATGCCGGGCGTTTTGATAAACTGCCTGGTTTTGTGATGGCCTCGTGGGTACGTTGGCCCGTTCTTTATACTATAAAAATTCTACCACAAAAGCAAGGTTTTAATGTTAACATTTGTTCTATTTTAAGGTTCGCTAATCTTGGCCGATAACTTGATCAAACGGATCGAATGCCGCCCTCATGACCTCGGTGTCATTTACGTCCTGGACGGTCTGCAACCTAGTTAACAAACTGGCTAGCTGATCCTCTGTACCTAGGTGCAAGGGGTAACCGCTATCCTCGGTCCCCAGGTTCAGATTATGAATACGCCCTATTAATAAATCCTTGCGATTTTTAGCCATGCCCTTAACTCCTTGATATGTTGGCAATATAACTAACATAGTTCATATCGTTAGTTTATCATCATAGCTTTGATATTGTCAAGGGGTCGTTATCTCGTTAACCGTTTTGGTTTCTACCGGGACCTCAATATTTCCGGCTCTGTGTTGGGCTATAAAATACCTAATGCCATACTGCATAAGGGCATGTCGGGCAACGCCCAACCGGTCGGCCAGGGCCTCGATATATTCACGCTCGGGTTTTGTGAGATATACCGAAATAGGCAGGTTCTTTTGATCGCTGTCCTCTGTTTGATCAGTCACCTGGGTTGATTTCCTGGACGGCTGACTAATGTTTTTCATTGTGTCTTTAGCCATAATGATATAACCTCTCTCGCTAATTCTTGATATTCAATAGCTCGCTTGTTTCCTGGTTCATAATCAACTAATGGCCGCCCTAGCCCCGCGCTTTCTGCTGCCTTGACGGTTCGCCCTATCCTGTTTTCAAACATTGGCAGGTCCCAGCTCTCTAAGATTGCCAGGGCCTCGTTATGGTGGATCAAACGCCCGTCAAACTGTGTAACCAGTACCCCTAAGATTGCCAGGGCTGGGTTGATCGCCTGTTTTATATCGTCAATAGTGTTGATAATCAAACTCAGGCCCCGCAGGTCCGCAGCCTGGGGCAAGGTTGGGATGATCACATAATCGGACGCTGCCAGGGCATTGACGGTTAGCAGGCTCAGGCTGGGGGGTGTATCTATGATGATCATATCGAAACCGTCCAGGGCAGCTAGGGCATTTTTCAGCACGTTCTCGCGCCCTAACCGGTTTACAAGCCCGATCTCTGTACTGGCTAAATCTAAATTTCCCGGGATGATTGATAGGTGATCCTTAACCGTTCTGATCGCCTGCTTTGCCGGGACCGTTCCCGGTCTGCTATCCCCCATAACGCCCGCCAAATTGAAACCGTCCTCTAATTCAATCCCTAAGGCTTGCGTTAAGCTCGCTTGGGGATCTGTATCAATTAGCAGGGTTTCAACGCCCTGGGACGCCATACAAGCCCCCAGGTTGGCCGCTGTGGTGCTTTTGCCAACGCCCCCCTTATGATTTGCGATTGTAATTATTGCCATAATACCAACCTCGCTTTATTGATTGTATAGCTATCTTAGCATGGTATTTAATGTCTGTAAACGGTTAAAACAAAAACCGGGCAACCCGAAGGCGGCCCGACTTGGGGAGTGGGATTATTCAACTCAATAATTGATCAGATCCTCGGCCGGATTTTCTACCCGGTTAACCTCGTGTATATATCCTAATGTTGTGTCAAAACTGGCATGCCTAGCCATAGCCTGGACCTGCATAGGGGAACCGCCGTTTTTAATCGCCTGGGTGATCGCTGTGTGTCTTAGGCTGTGGGTTGTTTTGGTATCCCCAAAAACGCCCGCCCTATGGAATTGCCCTGTAATTATATACCTGATCGCTCGGGTTGATAGCCGCTGCCCCTGGGTTCTGTTTGATAAACTCACGAATAACGCCGGATCCTCAGATCCCAAACGCCGCCGCTCGGATAGCCACGCCCTTATAATCGGTTCCTGTGACCTCGGAATAACGGCGATCTCATCAGCTTCAATGTGTCCCTTGCCCTGGACGTGTAAAACCATGCGCTCGCCTTCGGTTCCCAAACCGTCAATATTAGCTCGGTGGATTTCAATAGTCCGCAGCCCGCAGTAAGCCATTAATGCGATAATTGCAAGGTCACGGGTTCCGGCTGTGGTCTGGTCGCATGTATCTAAAACCGCCCTAACCTCAGACACGGTTAAAGCTGATCGCTTATGTCGCCGTGACTTGGACCGCTTCGCCCCTCGCACGTCCCCGGCCGGACTGTAACCAATGGCCCCAATCTCTACCAGATAACGGTAAAAGGATTTCACGGCCGATAATGCCAGGTTCACGGTTTGGGCTGCATAGTGGTCACCTAGATCCATTTTAAACCGGGCAATGTCACGCGCCCCGGGTTCTGTGATCCCCTGATCAACCAGCCAACGGCCGAACCGCTCGAAACCCCGCCGGTAGGCCTCTAAGGTTTTGTTACTCTGGCCTCGTCCCCGTTCACGATCCAACCAACCGGCTATAAAATCCTGGGTGGCTAATGCTTTTGTATTGGTTTGGGCGATCGCTTGATCGGTCATTTTCTACCTCATTTTCTATTGCCTATAATCAATGTTATAGGCAATTATAGGCTCAAAATGCCAGTATGTCAATATGTCTATATTGTCAATATATCTATATTGGTAGCTTATCAATGGTTTAAACTAATGGTCTAACAGGCCATTACACAAACCCCAATTTGTAATTAGGCCCAGACTTCGATATAATTAAAAGGCGCTTCAACTGGAAGCGGTCTTAAGTTGCGACCGCTTCCAATTCAACGTTGCTAGACAGACCGTTTCGACTCCTAATCAAGCGGTCTGTCTTGCTTAATATCGCGCCTCGCTCTGCGGATCTCTTTTAAGATCGCCAAAACAAGGCGATACATCAAATATCCCCCAACAAGCACCCCTACAGCTAACCCTGTTTCAAAAGACATTTTGCTCACTCCTTTCGATTAATGGTTACTTTCTTGGGGCTGCAATTATAAGTATAGTCGAAATGTTTTGAATTATACAAACGAATAGGGCTTTTCTACTCATGGGCGGTGACATAAGGGATAAAATAGATGATCCCCTGGGATCGCACAATCTCAGGGGGTTGGATAGAAAAGAAACGAATTCTAAGGTCTGCATATTTTGAATATTCCTGATCAGTCTTGCGGACTAAAACTCGCCCCTTGATCATCTGGATCAGAATATACACCCATAATCGGACATTAACCTGACATTTTAACATCCCCAAAACCTGAAAAAAAAGAATTTTTATGACCTCAAAACGGGCTTTTCCCACTAAAAACAGTCTAAATTTCAAGTCATGTCGTAAATAGACCCCCCTGATAAAGATAGTCAAAGATAGCCCTGAGTTTTTCCGCACGCGCAAGGAAGCTGGCATAAAATGATGGTGAACCATACCAATTTATAGAACTTCAAATACCTCACATTTTCCATCTTCTGTCATATCAAGATTCCTTTGTTTTTTTGTGTCATTCTGGTGCTTTTTTGGATTAATTTAATGACCCCTCCCCTTTTTTCGATCGTAGCGTCAAAATCCGTCCAAATATTACGGATCATTCCGAAACACTACGAAAACACTACAAAACACTACAGTTCTACGCGGTTTCATGCAGCTGCTCACGAGTACCCACTCGTAGTTTTCGTAGTTTTTATAGCGATCATGCCATAATAAAACCTGCAAAAACATGACTCAAAATCTGGATTTTTCTACTAAAAACGGGTTAATACCCATGTCATGTAGTCAATACCCCCCTGATTAAGATCGTCTATGATTACCCACCCGCTCACGCATGCGGATCACACCTCTACCCCTTCGATAGTTTTCTATCATTCACCACCTGTTATTTTCCTGTTCTGAGGATATTCACAAAGCCCCCTGAGTTTTAACTTTTGCGTGGCTTTTACTACCTACCACCCACCCCCCGAAAACTACAGATTATTTTTTATCCGATTACGCCCACCCTGCACCCTATATAGCGATATAGTAAAAGCCTTGTCGCAGCCTCTCTAAGCCTACAGTTTAGATAATACTTATCTGATATATCCTCTCTATAAAACCCTGCAAAGACCACGCGAAAAAACATGAATAATTTTTTCTGGCCCAGACGTTCAAAAATGTTCAAATTTGTAGGTTATTTTATATAGGGGCATGCGCGAAAATCGCTCTACGGCCTTCTGGTCACTTATGGTTCGGGCCTTGTCAGGGTTTTTGCCGAAGTTGGCTTAGAACGGCTTTCTCTGGTTTATACTTATAATTAGGAAAACTTACAGCTCAAGAGGGATGTCCAAATGAACAAAC
>Ga0307431_1002013_pt1 | contig 10982 bp, 8 predicted proteins | sample SalMarWE160170MG_FD_202155 | JGI IMG/M metagenome (GOLD analysis project Ga0307431, IMG submission 202155) | Salt marsh sediment microbial communities from the Plum Island Ecosystem LTER, Massachusetts, United States - WE1603-170 | ecosystem: Environmental > Aquatic > Marine > Intertidal zone >... | reverse complement strand
GGAAGGTGGCGCATAGCGCCGGATGAGGTCTTTCTTATTATTTTCAACAGATAACTTGGTATTGTTGGTGCCTCATCAAAGTTATATTGTTACTACCATTATTCTGAAAAGATCAAAATTGAATTATTTTCCCCATTTCTCACCTCATCAGTCTACTTCGTAGACAGCTTCCCCTCAATGGGAAGCCTGTAAATCATGCCAATTTGCTTATTAAAAGAGAAATTGTGTGAAAATATGAGGTGAATGACTTAACTATAAATGAAAATAATTAACAATGGAATAGGTTGGGAGATAAAATATTCAGTAGTTTCTATTGACTTTACTTTTGATAATGAAATATGGTTTGAACTTTGAAATTGCCTTAACTGACGGGTTGAAACCAAGTGCCAAAATAAAAAAACTAAGGACTTTTTGTTGGTGTGATCGTAGGTTGTAGGCCTTCAAGTTTATGCCTGTTTGGCGATCGATGATGTAGATAGTGCAGCAATCCGTATTCACTCCAGGTTGATTTGGTAAGCCGCTTGCTGATTGGTGTAGGGTGTCGTGCCGCTAATGACCAGAATGACCTCGTCAGAGGGGTCCAGGGATAGGTCTATGGCGGCGGTATTGTCCTCCGAAAGCGTGACGGGGATCACGGTTGTGGCGCCGTCCTGAAGGATCAGCGACAATCGGAAGGTCTGTGGCAGTTGGTTCGAGATCCTGGCAAACCCGCCAGCCTCCCAGCCCCCGTCATCCGCTTCAAAATCCGTGAAGTAATCCACAGCATCCACCCGCACGTCATCCAGGAGCAGGCCTTCACCGTTGACCGCTGCGTCGGTGATATATTCAAAACGCAGGCTGACCTGCTGCCCTGCATAGAGGTCGAGGTCCACCGTTTCCTCGATCCAGCCCCCTGACGAGCCGTTATACCCGCAGCCGTAGCTGTTGCCGGAGGGGTTCAGAAAGGTGCAGGAGGGCGTGTTGAGGATATCCCAATTCTCGCCGTCGGTAGAGGCTGTCAGGTAGAGGTAATCGTAATCCTCTTCCAGGTCGTACCAGGTGACATAGCTGAGTTCAATAGGTTCGTTTACCCCGATGAAATCAAATTCTTGCGTAAGGGTCATGTTGGATTCGTCGCCCTTGTTGGAATAGAAGGCGTAGTCCCCCGAATAAGGATCCGCCGGCATGACATTCACCACTGTTGCGCCGGTGAAGTTGAGGCTGAAATCGCCGTCCAGGTCGGTCAGGCGGATGGTGTCCACGCCAAATTGATGGACGTAACGCCTGAGGGTTTCAGTGGTGTAGCCTGAGATGGTCTCGGTCAGAGCTGCCTGTTGGGGGGTGTAATTGCTGTAGCCGAAGCGGCCGTCCATAACTGTGGTATCCTGCAGGACATTGGCAACCGCCCAATCCGCAAAGACATCTTCGGCTGTGGGGGTTTGGTTCGTTGTGGGGTCCATGATGTTTAGCTCGCTCAAGACCAAGTCAATCGATTCCATGCTGTTTTCGGGATGCGCCACCAGGGCTTTGCTGGCATCCTCCCCAAAACGGTCGAGGAAGTAGGTCATGAACAGGAAGGAGCCGCCGTAATAAGGCGCATTGCTGCCCACATCGTCCCCCCAATCGGTCAATTGTATATCTGTGTCAGCGAGATAGCTATTGTCGTGCCCGCCGACGTCATAGCCGTTCAGCAGTTCTGCCAGCATGGAAAACCCCTCATTCATCCAGGTGGATTCGTTGCGGTCGGTGTACCAATGGATCATGTGCTGAAATTCATGAGCCAGGGTGCCGTAGATATAGTCCTCCCATAGATAGACATTGTCTGAATTGATCAGGAACATTTCATGGGCATTGGAATATTCGTGAGCCAGGGGATGAAGTTCATCCACAGAGGAGAAGTATCCCGCCAGGGAACGCCCCAACCCGCCGGCATACAGGATGTAAATATGCGGGTCACCATCTACACCCGGATTCCATTCAGAGCCAAAGAATTCCCGGTTGGTCGGGACAATGACCTGATCAAAAGTATCTCCCAGTGCCTCCAGATCATCAGGGTCGTATTCAACCCCCTCTTCAATCCAGAAATAAGTGTTTTCACCGAGATAACGCAGGACGGCAGTGATTTTAAAGTTGTGATTAGTGTCCACATTGGTCACCCAGAATTCCTGGCTGTCGCCGATCTGATAAGGTGCGTTGGGATCAATCAACACATCGGGCACCTCAGACAAGCCCCCAAGACGTTCAGCCAATGCCACAGGGTCGTTGATGGGCACAATGGTGTTCTCAAGGATTTCAAGGGTTTCATTGGCGGTTGAGGTGGGTGGGTCAAGGATGATGGTCTCAGGTGTGGGTTGAGTCTCAGAGGGGGTTATTCCAGGTTCGGCGATAAGTGGCGTAGGTGTGGTGACTTCGCTTTGCGAAATCAGCACGGCGCCGCTGGCGAACAAAACCAGGCAAACACCAATGCAGCACAAGCCAATCACCAATAAGATAGTTATGATGATGGGTACAACGTTTGTTTTTCTTTTCATTGATATTAATAATTTCCTATGTTTAAGATTTTTAAGATACCCTATAAATTTACCTCAATTTGGAAAATTTAACAGAATCCCCCAATTATTCTTAATATTCAGGCTGACAGGGATCATATGAGGATACAAGCCTCTAAGGATAAGCCTCTGACGTTGGGGATGGCTGGAGTGTTGGCCCGGTTTTTTCGGTGTTGGAGGATGGATCGGGCACAAAGTTGATCAGGATCAGGTTGCGCTCGCAATCCTCATGGGTATCAAAGAAAAACCGGTCTGATAGAGCGGTTCCGTCCTGGTCGCGAATTTCGATCCAATAGGTTTGGCTGGTCTCAACCGCCGTGTCTGAGAGTTGAATCTCATATCCACCCGGGCCATAGGCTAGGGCTGATCCCGTTACCGATGTCCATTCCTGACCGCTTTCATCTGAGAGAGTCCCTGAGAAAATGGTTAAACCTTGAATTTCGTGGTTCTCCTCATCAAAAACCTGTCCGGCTACACCCATCCAATCGCATCCTGTTGAGGGGTTGGCAAAGTTGAGCAGGAACATAGGGCTGCCCTCCTGGACGGCGAATCGAGCCGTTGCCTCAGGGGTTGGTTCCAAGGTTGGTTCTTCGATCGTGGGGGTGACCGTCATTGTAGGCGTGGCTTCCGCTGTGGGCGTTGACGCCAGAGTTGCGGTCGCAAGGATCTCTTCTGTTGGCGTTTCGGATGCCGGATCGGTGACATAGGGAAAAACCCCACAACCGGCAATCAAAATACTTAGCAAGGATAAACAGGTAAAAAATTTTAGACGGTTCATCGTATACCTCTTCTGATGTTAGGTTTGCAAGTTCCATACCATTCAGATGAAATAGGAAATTTAAAGAAGTTAGCTCTGGTCAAAATAACCATTTGAATATAAAATAAAGGAGATTAAACCAAGATTAAATGATGGGTAGACAGTATGAAAATGAACGTGGGACATAAATTATCTTTACTGATCATCATTTTAACGGTTCTCTTTTTTAAGTCCCTGATGTTGCCTGAAGTACATGCGGAGTCCCTGGATATGTGGTGGGATGAGGATTGGCCTTACCGCCTACGCGTGAGGGTGGATGGAACTGGGGTCGCTTCGGTCAGCGTTGATTTTTCCCAAGAATTTGCCAATTTAGGTTTGCCGGAAGCGCTTTTAGATGTGCGTTCTATCCGTGTCGTGCCTTATCGCGACGGTGTACCCGGGGAGGCAATCCTTTATGAAGAAACCTACAGTACTTCATTGATTGATGGGGAGTCACTCAATATGGATTCAACTTCTAGTGAGCCCTATTGGGTTGAGGAAGATTTGTTCACTCTGGAGCTTGACTCAATCCGTTCTACTCAGGGAGTTTCGTCGGTTCACGCCCAATTTGAACACCGACGAAATGGGAGTACCTGGACGGGGTTCCGATATGAGTTTAATAATTCCCCAACAATGGATTGGTCGGATCATGAGGTATTGATCTACGATGTGTGGCCAGAGGTGAACGACAGCGCAGTCGACCAAAGCCCAGACTTGTACTTTTTTGAGTTGGAGGGTTGTGGTTGTATTATTGATTGGTTTAATGGGCCCGCTATAGTCATGGATATGTGGAATCCGGTGAGCGTCTCGTTGAAACCCTTTGGCAGCTGCGCTGCGCCTGATACTTCCAACATTGAGTACATTCGTTTTTTTGCTCAAATCATACGGGGAACCATTAATCCTGGTTTTTATGGAGATGGCGATGCCTTTGACCTGTGGCTGGATAATTTCCGCCTTGTTGATCAAGATGGTGGGGGTGAAATCCGCTGGGAAGCCGAAGACGATGTTGACGCTTATTATATTTACTTTGATACCTTAAACCATGAAGGCCATCCGCCGCCAGAACTGACAGTGGTCGGGGCAGCGGCCGTCAGCGCAGCGAAGGGAGCTGCGGAAGCTGGTGGGTATCTTCATCAAATCGCCGGCGCTGATACGGGAGATCTATCGGTTTGGACTGCGCCCATTGAGGAAAAAATTTTCCGCACCAACACAGCCCCTGTGTCCTCTCAGCCCTTAGAGATTAACGCAGCCCGCGGCGAGCTGGAAGCTTTTCAGATTGTGGTTAATTCGCCCTCATTTACCCCATTGACGGTTGGGGTCAGCGACCTTGTTCATGAGGGCGGCGGGGTCATTCCCGCCAGCCAGGTTGACCTGTTCCGTGTGGATTATGTCAATATCACGAAAATATCCGATTATTACGGGCGTCTAGTCCCTTGGCCAGACCCCCTCTATCCCGTGTCTTTCGGCGATCCGATCGATTTTCCTGCGGGAGAAAACCAACCTCTCTGGTTTCGAGTCAGGGTGCCCTTCGGTGCCAGGGCGGGCACATACTCAGGCGAAATCAGCATTGGGCAGGCGACCATTCCCATCTCGCTGGAAGTCTGGGATTTTTACCTGTCGGAAAGTTTGTATTCTGATATTGACTTTGAATTTGATTGGGACACCGTTTTGGAGGCATACGGCGGAATGAGCGATGGGCAAAAAAATAACTGCTGTGATAAGCTCGAGGACGCCATTTTTGCCACTTTTTCGGATTATCACATCACGCCACTACCATTGGAGACCGGGCCTCCTAAGGATGTGCAGTTGTATTCCCTGACCAATTATGAGGTGGAAGCGGCTCATACGCTGCAAACGCAATCCTTATTGAAAGTTTGGTGGGGCTTTCTCGGTTCCGACCAAGCCCCGTTTCCGAATCCGGTTGTGATTGACCGGCCCGGGATGGATGCCCGCGTCTTGCCCTGGATGGGGTGGCTGAACCGGATAGAGGGGATGTTTTATTCGCAATCTACCGATTGGGAACCCGATCCCTGGACAACGCCTTACTTTAATTCGATGTGCAATGGTGATGGGTTCTTCTTCTACCCGCCCAAGGATGACACCCTGGCATTTGACCCCTGTGATGATGAAAGCAACCGGCTTGTGCCCTCAATCCGCCTGGAACTGTTCCGAGAGGGGCTTGAGGATGCTGCCTACCTGCGGTTATTGAATGGTCAGGCGCCTGAAATTGATGTTGATAACCCAAGTGACGCTCTGGCGGAAACCTTTATCTATTCGAGGACGGCTTTCAACCGCGTGCCAACCGTCATTTCCGCCCTTCGGATTCAGATAGCGGAACAGATTCAGGAGAAAGGGGAAGGGAACAGCACTTATTTCTTACCTCTGATCATCCATTAAATTCAGCTCTTAGTAGATGTGCTAGAATCCTTCTATGATATTGCCCCCTGTATTCAAATATTGTACCCGCACAGTCTGGCGCATCCTACGGTTCTTCATCCTTTTGCTCTCCGCTTTGTTTCTTCTTGGGGGTTCTGTCGTCCCGCCGATGGGCTTGAGCAGCCTGGTGCACGCTCAAACACGACCGATAGAATTCGCCTTCGACACTTGGACCCTGGATGCGATCGCTAGTAAGCTGTCCAATTGGGGGTTGAGTCTCCATCGTTTTATCTCCCCGCAAGACCAATGCCAATGGGTTCTGACCTATTTGGATCAGGTGCAAAGTGTTCAAGCGTTGAACTTAGAATTGCTGCTCATCTATGCGGATCCGGCGGTTGAAAATCCTGAGGAGACCAGTCTTTCTCTGCAAAGGGATCTGGCGCATGCCCAGGAAAGACTTTCAGAACTATCGCCAGTGACCGAATCTATCCTGCAAAGCCAATTAATGGATGTCATTCGCGAATCCGGATTAGGTTGGATGGGACAGGTTTTACCGCCCTCATTGTTTCAAACCAGTGATCCCCCATATTCCCTGATTGTCTCACCCCGGAGCGAAATCAGGCAAGCATTGGATATTTCCATTTCCCCTGAGCTGAGTGCTGATGAGATGGATAAATTAGAGAGGTTTGTTTATGACGGATTGGATCATTCCGCCCTGGTGGTGCCCATTGGCGGCATCGGCACTTACCCAACAATGGTTATGCAAACGACGGACCTGGTTTGGCTGACTGAGGTGATTGCCCACGAATGGGTGCACAATTTTCTGACTCTGCGCCCTTTGGGCATGAATTACTATACCGACCCGGAACTTCGCACGATCAATGAAACAACTGCTTCCCTGGCGGGGAAGGAACTCGGGTTGATGATTTTGGAGAAGTATTATCCTGAATTTGTCCCAGAAGCGCCTGAATCTTCAGAGGATGATTCGTCCAATTTTGAAGCTGAAACTGCGATAAATCCGGAGGAATTTGATTTCCGGGCTGAAATGCGAACGACACGGGTTGAAGTGGATCGCCTGTTAGCGGAGGGTGCGGTTGATGAGGCGGAAGCCTATATGGAAGCGCGAAGGGAATTCTTTTGGGAGAATGGGTATACCATCCGCAAATTGAATCAAGCTTATTTTGCTTTTTACGGCGCTTATAATGACGTGCCTGGGGGCGGCGCAGCGGGAGAAGACCCGGTGGGGCCGGCGGTTGTTGCTTATCGGTCCCAATTTGAGGATTTGTCGGATTTTCTCAAAGCCATTTCCTGGGTAAATTCATTTGAGGAATTGTTGGAGCTTCTTGAGAATTAGAGTTTAATTTTTCTCAATCGTCGAGGTCTCCCAATTCCGGTATTTCCTTTGTAATTTGTTCGGGATTCTGTCCTTTTTCCAGCCTGGAAACCACTTCATCAAATTCCGGCCCCATTTCCTCGCCCATTTCATTTCCCATCTTGCGCATCAACTGTCCCAATGCTTTGGGATCATCTTCAATACCATCCAGGTTAGCTGGGTCCACCATGTTCTCAATTCGGCTTTCTTCACTCTTTGCGATGCGGATTTTTCCGATTAACCGTTGAACATCCGTGGATCCACAATCAGGGCAGGTGATGGATGCTTTTTCGTATTCATCATATGAAAGGAATATCTCAAATCGTTTATTACACCTCTGACAGCGATATTCATATGTCGGCATTGGCATTTCTCCGATTCGTGTCTTAAAATACAGTATAATCTGGGGCTGGCATTCAGCCCCGATAAGGTCGATTTTAACACGTTGATCAGAATTTGTTTAGTCTCCAGTGGATATAAGGTGTAGAATTAAAATTATGGCAGATATAGATTTTGAATTAAAGAAACCTGAAATAGCCCCATTGCTGATTGTCATTTCCGGCCCTTCCGGCATTGGGAAAGATACCGTTGTTCAGGGGATGAAGGATAGGGATCTGCCAATTCATTTTGTTGTCACCGCTACGACACGCCCGCCGCGAGAGAATGAAGTCCACGGTGAGGATTACTTCTTTTACAGTAAGGAAGAATTTGAGCGGATGATTGAGGATGGAGAATTACTGGAATATGCCTGGGTTTATTCTGCATACAAAGGGGTACCCAAGTCACAGGTGAAAGAAGCCCTAAAAAGCGGCAAGGATGTGGTCATGCGTTTAGATGTGCAGGGCGCAGAAACCGTGCATAATCTCTGTCCGGACGCAATTTTGATCTTTCTGACGGCGAATAACAAAGAAGAATGGCTTCAAAGGCTTAAGGATCGACGCAGCGAAACAGATGAAGAGTTGGCGTTGCGCATTCAAACCGCCAAAAAAGAATATGAAACGCTGGATATCTTTGATTATATTCTTGTTAATGAACAGGATATGCTTGAAGAAACTCTGGATGTGATTGAGGGTATCATTTCTGCGGAGCATCATCGAGTGCACCCGAGAAGAGTAACCTTATGATAGAAGATCCGTCCGAGAAGACCCCCACTGAGCTTCCCCGTAATCCTGTGCGGGTGAGGACGCCCGATCGTAAACCTCTTATGACATTTATCATTATGGGATTTACCATATTGGTATTTGTTATACAACAATTAGTGGAGTCATCAGTTGGTTATGATCTACTTTTTTATTTTGGCGGCAAGATCAACCGATTTATCATGGATGGCGAGGTTTGGCGGTTGGTCACACCCGCTTTCCTACACTCTTCTGTCCTGCATATCGCTTTGAACATGTATGCCTTGTATATCATCGGCCGAAGGCTAGAGCGTTTTTATGGGCATGGGCGGTTTTTACTTTTATATTTGCTTTCTGCTTTTGCAGGGAACGTGCTTTCGTTTGTCCTGACCTCTGCAAATTCACTCGGCGCCTCCACAGCCATATTTGGATTATTAGCTGCCGATGGGATGTTTATTTATCAGAATAGAAAATTATTTGGCCCTATGAGAACCCGCCAGATGATGATAAACTTGGGCGTAATTTTAGCCATCAACCTGGTTTACGGTTTTGTATCAATAGCGAGGGTGGATAATATGGGGCATATTGGTGGCTTGGTCGGTGGTTTCTTTTTTGCCTGGAAAGCCGGGCCAGTCCTGAAGATAACGGGGCAGCCGCCATTCTTTGAAGTCAAAGATGTTCGAAAAAATTGGGAGATTATCCTGGCAAGCATCGTGGTGCTCATTGGCTTTGCTGTGATCGCCTATATCCCATCAATGATGTCATAACCTTTTTATAGTGTTGATACACATACGAAAAAACCGTTTGGGTTATCCTAAACGGTTCTGTTTTTTATACAATGAATTAGATCATTCAATAGTGAACACATCGCCTGATGAGGTACCCTGTACTTCGGGGTAGAAATACTGCCAGGCGTGTGCGGGCAGAACTTGGTAGCTGCCCCGTTGATAGGGGAGTATCTCATAGGTCAGGATGTAAGTCCCTGCTGGGGCATAACCCGAGGTCCAAAGGACATGGTCATCATAAATCTCCGGGTTATTGAAATACCACCAACCCCATCCATCTGCAAAAGGTGAGCGTGTGTCATAGTACGGCAGGTTCTCCTCCGGCAACGTTTGCGAAGTGAGGAAATCCTGATTCAACACTTCCGTCCCAGCCGGGATGAAATCCTGGATCATCAGGTTATACATATCGTGGGAAAGATTCACCGTCAAAGCGACTGTGATCATCTGGGAGGGGTCGTTGGGGTTCAACTCGATGGCGGTGATAGGTTCGCAATTCTCACCATTAGGACATTCTTCTCCGGTCAGGTAATACTTGCGCTGGATGTTGATTCCACGGTTGACCGCTTCAGCTGAGCCGGCAGGTTGATAGATTTCGAGATCGGCACGGTAATACAGAGTCCCTGCTCCTGCTCCCCTTTCGAACTGTAGGGCGTTGGGAGAATCGGGATACAGGTCCTCAATGGATGTTGTGGTTGTGATCGATGTGAGAGGGGCAGTGCCGGATGCCGTCCCTTCGGCAATTACTGTGTCATTCAATATCGCCTGAAAATCGAAATCAGCCTGAAAATCGCCGGTTCCCTGCAGCGCTTCGGTAATTGCCATCAGTGCCCAGGCGGATTCAAATGTGGACGACCACAGATTATCCGTGTTTTGATGAATCATCAAATAGCGCAGCGCCAGGGGTAAGCTGGTTGACGCCGGATCGAGCTGGGCAAGGGTGAAAACGCCCACGGCTGTATTGAATATGGGCGTTCCAGGCAGCATCCAGGAAGATTGATCGTTCTCCCAATGAACGCCGGTAGCTGAGCGCACAGCGCGGTTTTCAAGGTCTGAGAGCAAGGTATTTACCTGATCGCTTTCTGTGTTGATCTCGTGAAGCGTCAAGGCAAGGAGCGCAATGCTCCAGGGGCTGAGTTCTGATCTGCGAGTGTAAAGTTCATCTATGGTGTTGCCAATTGCCAGATCGCTGTCCCGCAAGGCATAAACCTGGAATACAAGGCGATCCAACTGCCAGGCTGAGTCAATACTCGCCGGTTCAGGTAGATGCGAGGACAGATAGTCGTAGGTTTGTACCATGGGGTATTCCGAAACCTCAAATCCCGCATCTGAAGCTTGTTTCAGTCCTATAAGGACATAAGCGGTGATAAAGGGATCAGACACCCGGTCATTGTTGTCCGATTTTGCCCACCAGGACCAACCGCCGTCGAAATTTTGCATGGAAAGCAAATTATGCACACCATCAATCACCAGTCTTTCAAGGTCGGATTGTAACTGAGGGGATTCGATGCCAAGCTTACTGAGAGCCTGGTAAGTATGCAGATTAGCTAAGAGCCGAGAGAGGATTGAGACAGTATCATCATAGGGTAATTTTTCCAGCGCTTCAAGCCCTTCAACTAAGGTAGCTGTCAGCGAGGGGGTCAGTTCAAGCGTCAATGCGCCTGCGGAGGGATCTGTGGATATGGGCAAGCTGACCAGTTCCAAACGCTGGCCTTCTTCTGTAAGCTGCCCAGCAGTGCTGAAGGTGTACGGCATGGTGTAGCGAAGCACCTGCAGGTCGCCCCAGGTCGGCGCGGTGGCGTCAGTCAGTGAACCCGACGCAGCTTTGAAGGTCAGACTGACGCTTTCGACACTCTCAACCGTCCCCCACCAGTTCACACGTGCGCTGCCGCCAGCATCAATCGTCACCTGCTGGGTTTGACTGACCTCATCGGCTAATGTGAAACCGAGGGATTGCAGCGACACATCAACATTCAGAGACTCGGATGTGTTGTTGTGCACGATAGCTGC
>Ga0307431_1002010_pt1 | contig 10992 bp, 10 predicted proteins | sample SalMarWE160170MG_FD_202155 | JGI IMG/M metagenome (GOLD analysis project Ga0307431, IMG submission 202155) | Salt marsh sediment microbial communities from the Plum Island Ecosystem LTER, Massachusetts, United States - WE1603-170 | ecosystem: Environmental > Aquatic > Marine > Intertidal zone >... | reverse complement strand
ATGATCGCCTGGTTTCATAGGGGTTTCTTCGAAGGCGGAGAGGTAGCCTTAAGCTTTCTCGGTCGGTATTACGTCGTCCTGATACCCGCAGTGGGCGGGCTTCTGGTAGGGCTGCTCGTTTACTTCCTAGCCCGTGAGGCCAAAGGCCATGGCGTCCCTGAGGTGATGATAGCGGTCAACGCCAGGGGTGGACGGATGAAGCGTTGGGGGTCTTTGGTCCAGACAGTAGCCTCATCTGTCTGCATTGGCAGTGGCGGCTCTGTAGGCCTGCATGGACCCGTCGTCCACATTGGCTCCGCCATCGGTTCTGCTTTAGGGCAGTGGCTTAGGCTACCTGAAGACTGGGGCAAGCTTCTCGTCGCCTGTGGAGCTGCCGGTGGGATCGCAGCCACCTTTAATGCCCCTATCGCCGGAATCTTCTTTGCCCTGGAGTTGATCTTGCGCCGCTTCTCGGCTCGTAACTTCATATTAGTCGGGCTCAGTTCTGTTGGAGCTTCCTATGTCGCCCGTGTCTTCTTTGGGACTACTCCTACCTTCTCCCATGTACCCGAGTATACGTGGTCCAGTGGCTGGGAGATACTATTCTACATCGTTCTTGGAGTTATCGCTGCCTTTGCAGCCTTAGGCTTCGTCAAAGTACTGTATAAATGCGAGGACATCTTCAATAGCTGGCGGTTCCCTGACTATTTAAAGCCTGTTGTCGGTGGGTTCGCCATCGGTGCAATCGGGTTTTTCTACCCCCATCTTTTCGGCGTCGGCTATGAGGGAGCGGAGTTTGCTATTCTGGGCGTCTTTGGAGCTGGCATGCTAATCGCCATGTGCCTCCTCAAGATATTAGCCACCTCCATAACCTTGGGGAGCGGTGGCCGCGGCGGCATCTTTGCCCCTTCTCTATTCATAGGAGCGATGCTAGGTGGAGCATTCGGTCTGGGGATTCACGCCATATTTCCTACAATAGCTCCTGAACCTGGTGCCTATAGCCTGGTAGGTATGGGGGCGGTGTTCGCCGCCGCTTCTTATGCCCCAATCACCGCAGTCTTAATCCTTTTTGAGGTGACCCGTGATTATTTGATCATCCTGCCTCTGATAACAGCAGTGCTCGTTAGTACCTTTATTGCGCGCCGCATCAGCAGGGACTCTATCTACACTATGAAGGTGCAGCGACAGGGTGTTGAGATCATGGAGGGAGAGCTTGACCCACTGCGCCACGTGACCGTTGGCGGCACGATGACTCGCGACTTCCCCACAGTCCCACCTGAGATGCCAATCACCGAATTGCTCCACGAGATAGAGAGAACAGGACACCACGGCTTCCCCGTCGTCGAAGAGGGTAATCGCCTGTATGGCGTTATCGCTTTGAGCGATGTAGAGCAAGCCATAAAAGACGAGGCAAGTAGCACCGCTGACCTGAAGGTGCGGGACATAGCCACTAGAAACCCGGCTACCGCTTACCCAGATGAGAACGTGCGTTCCGTTTTGAGCAGGTTTTCGACAATGGACGTAGGACGGATCCCGGTGGTTTCTAGAAATGATCCATCTAAGTTATTAGGCTGTTTAAGAAGACATGATATCATAAGAGCCTACACAAAAGCTTTAATATCGAGGAGAGACGATGACCTGTGACAAACTTGCCGAATTTGAGCCAATTTTCTATCCGAAATCGGTGGCGGTAATTGGTGCCTCGGCCAATGAATTCAAGTTTGGCGGCCGTTATCTAAAGACGTTACTGGATTTTGGATTTGAGGGTAAGGTATACCCCGTTAACCCACGAGAGACGGAGGTTGCCGGATTGAAGGCGTATCCTACCGTGCGGGATGTTCCTGAATCTGTCGATTTTGCTATGATCACCGTTCCTGCCAAGATTGTTCCCAGTGTACTTGAGGATTGCCTGGCCAAAGGGGTGAAAGCAGTGGAGATATTCACTGCTGGCTTCAGTGAAACGGGTGAGGAGGGGCGTATACTGGAGGAAGAGCTAATGAAGATCACTAAAAGAGGCATCAGGGCTATCGGCCCCAATTGCTTTGGCGTCTATTGCCCTGCAAGTCGTCTCACCCTCTTGCCAGGCGCAGACTTCTCCACGGAGAGCGGCCCGGTAGCTTTCATCTCTCAGAGCGGCGGTCATGCTCAGGAGATCGCCCGCGAGGCTTCGGGATCGGGCATCCGATTTAGTAAGGTCATTAGCTACGGTAATGCCTGCGATTTGAACGAGGTTGATTTTTTGGAATACCTGGCCCACGATCCCGAAACCAGGATCATCGCCGCCTATATGGAGGGTCCCAAGAATGGACAGCGCTTTATGAAGCTTGTTCAACAGGTCTCCAAGACCAAGCCGGTGCTAATCTGGAAGGTAGGGCTTACTAGAGAAGGAGCACAGGCGGTAAGTTCTCATACAGCTTCTCTCGGTGGTGAGGAGGCTACCTGGGGTGCTTTCTTTAAACAAACTGGCGCTGTGCGAGTGGAAAGCAAGGAAGAGCTTATCGACACCATAATGGCCCTTTTACACCTGCCTCCATCTACCGGTCGGCGAGTGGCCGTAATCGGTGGTGGCGGTGGCATGAGTGTAACTGCCGCCGATGCATGCAGCCATGTTGGGCTTAGCGTCCCCTCTTTCCCCCCTGAAATCGTCGAACAGCTAAGGCAAGTGCTCCCACCAGCGGGAACCGGCATCAGAAATCCGGTCGATGTGGGCGCTCCGGTGATCCCCCCACAGATGTTTCAGAAGGTTATGGAGATCGCCGCCAGTGTAGAAAACATAGATACAATAATTGCCACTCAGGCGCTACATCTTTTTGTAAGTAGCAAAATTAAAGGCTTAGGTGGCACCGGTAGCATGCTGCCCAAAGATTCCCTCGACATCCCAGTTACCATCAATAGGAAGTCTGGAAAGCCAGTAATAATGGTGCTTCCCTTAGGTAGTACCGGGTCGGATAGTTTAGGTGTGGAACAGGTGAGAAGGGAATTCCGCGAGTTCTATATCAGTCATGGAATTCCTGTTTATCCTACCATGGAGCGGGCAGCGAGAGCGGTAGCCCATGTAGTCAAATATTATGAGGCTGCAAGGGCCCTTTCCAGCTCGGCCTAGTATGGATATTACTATCACCAATTGTTTTCGAGGTGTTATTGCATAAGTCTGCTTATGGGAGGTATTTTCTAGCGTATTAGAAGCCTTGACACCTGGTGGGCAGGGTTTTAGCATAGAAACACTAATTGGCACGGGAAATCCCGACTATAGCAATAGGTTCTGCGTCAATGATGGTTGCCCATACACGTGATTTCACTGAAATGGTAGCTTTGTGGCATGCTAGCGAAAAATGGCGATAATTACGACATCATAATCGTCGGGGCAGGTCCAGCAGGATGTGTTGCCGCACATGAATTGGCAAATGAATTTGATGTGTTGTTGATAGAGAAAGGAGAGCTTCCACAAAAGAAACCTTGTGGTGGTTTGTTATGTGAGGAATCCGTAGACATTCTGAAGAAATGGGAGGGTGTCGATGATATCCTTACTTCACCGCCTTTCGTTACCTTGGGGTATATCGACTTTGACAATAACACGACTATCAAAACAGAAAGGCAGTTTTGGAATACCGACCGAAAAAAATTCAGCTCATGGTTACTAAATAGGTTGCCCCCAAAAGTCACCATTTTATCGCACGCAGCTTTGGAAAATCTCAATATTGTAGGTGATGGGATTGAAATCGTAGTAAAGCACCGCAAAAATTTAAACTTGAAAACCAAGTATTTAATCGGAGCAGATGGTACTGCTTCGTCTGTCAGAAGAGCCATCTCAGACATATCAACAAAAAGAAGCACATTATATCAAGTTTTTGTAAACGCAAGCAATAAGGAAACGAACAATTCTTCATGGTTTATTTTCGACAGATCAATCACAAAGCATTATTCATGGGTGATACCAAAGGGAAGCCATACAATTGTTGGAACCACACTTGAAGGAAGCGATAAAAGAAATATGAACCTCTTGTTGAAAAAGGTTGCAGAAGAACTGAGAATATCGACAGAAATTGTAGGAACAGAAGGACACCCGGCAACACTAATCGGCAATCTAGATGAGATCGCATTGGGCACTGGCAATGTCTTGCTAATCGGCGAAGCAGCAGGTCTTATTAGTCCATCGAGTTTTGAAGGAATTAGTTATGCATTAGAAAGTGGATTGATGGCAGCCCAAGCAATAAAGACCGAGCCTGACTCTGTTATCGATACCTACCGAAAGTTATGTGACCCCATGTGCCTACGTTTATCTTATCAAATAGAAAAATCCCAAATAGTTTTTAATAAGGAAAAAAGAAGCGAGTATTTCAGTACCATCATCAATGAATAATAGGGGGCAGGGAGCCGCCCTAAATCACCAATTATCATGAAAGAGGATTGCAAAATACTTCATCGCATGCTGTAATAACTAGCAAACTGAAGGCATCGCCTGTCCTGAAAAATAGCCTTGTTGGGGAAACACAAAAGAGAGGAGGATTGTAATGGGTAATCAAACCTACGATGTCATCGTGATAGGTGCTGGTCCTGGGGGATCTTCCTGCGCCGCTCTGCTGGCCAAGGGTGGGATGAAGACGCTCCTGCTGGACAAGAACGACAGAGCTGGAGGCAAAGCTTTAACTTTGTCCAGCAAGGGTTTCAGCTATGAACTCTGGCCGGTAACCGGGGGGCCAGCCCACAACTGCCGGTGGGATGAGTTGATCAGGGAACTAGAGCTGGACGTTGAATTGCTTAACCCAGAAGGGGCTGCTAATATGTTGTATCGCAGCTCATCAGGAGAATACGTGCCCTATCCGATACCTGAGGATGCGGAAGCATTGGGTACTTTCATGACTTCACTTCTCTCGGTTGGTCCTGAGGAGATAGCCACCTTAGATGAAGTCACCTTTCACGAATTCGTCTCAAGCCAACAGGTACCTCAGAGCTTATACAGCATTATGGCACTTTGGTCCAACATCGTCTTCGTCTCACCAATGGATCTTCTGGCTGCCTCAGAGGCAGTGAAGACGTTGCAGGAGATGTTAAGCAGCGGTAGCGTGATGTACTTCAAGGGTGGTTATGGAAAGGTATTCGAGGGATGCGCACAGGCAGTTGAGCGTTATGGCAGCAAAGTGCAACTGCAAACCAGGGTGGAGCAGATCATTGTTGAAGACGGACAGGTCCGTGGGGTAACTACCGACAAAGGTGCCTTCCATGCCCCTATCGTGATAAGCAACGCCGGTATTCAACCTACAGTGCTTAAGCTTGTGGGTGAGGAGCACTTTGACAAAGGGTACGTTAACTATGTCAAGGAACTGGTTCCCTCTCTGGGACTCATGGGTATTCGTTACTTTCTTAGCAAGCCTGTACTGGAACGCCCCATGTACTTCGCCGTTTCAGACGACAACTACTTCAATGTAGAACTTTCTGAAAAAGCAAAGGCAGGCGAGCTTCCAGATGACGTTGCCTTCATGATAGTAGTGCCCTCGAACTTTGATCCAGACCTGGCTCCTGCTGGCAAGCAGTGTGTTCTGGCTGCCACACCGTGCCCCCCAGGTGTTGACACAAAGAACGCACAGGTCTTCTGGGATAAGCTGGAGCAAACAATAGCCAAGGTCTGGCCTGAGCTCCTTCAATATGTAGAACACAAGGAGTATTTCAGCACTGCTGACGTATCATCGATTACCAGGGATCATATCCTCCCGGGACAGGGTGGTGAGTGCATCGGCTTGGGCCAAATAGTAGGCCAATGTGGACGACACAAGCCCTCAGCCAAGGCTCCGCTACGGGGACTTTTCTACGTTGGCTGTGATGCCGGTGGCTATGGTTGCGGCACGCACCAGGGGGTAGACTCGGGATTTAATGTAGCCCACATGGTGCTTCAATACCATCAAATACATCAAAAAGCTTTTTAGGGGGAGTTGACCTCTTTTTAACGTATATATAAGAGTCGTGGGTAGCTATTTAAAGAACCCTTGGTCGGCCACACTATATGCAATCCGAATTTTCGAAAAAATGGTAAACCCAACTGCGATATTTGAAGCTACGAATAAGGAAGTGGCCTAGATCAGATGTAATGACATGGATAAGCGTGAAGTATTTTTAATTGCCAGGCCCAGGGCATGGCTAATAAACTACATCGATGTTCTAAAACCTCGAGAGACCATCTTGCTAACCTTCATCGGCTTCTGCGCCGCTGTAGTAGCTGGCGCAGGCCACCCTCCTGTGGGCTGGCTTCTTCTCACCACACTAGCCATTCTTGTGGGAAGCGGCGGCAGCAATGGCATAACCAACTACATCGACCGAGAGGTCGATGCCAAAATGAAGAGAACTAAGCATCGTACCCTTCCTTCGAGAAGGATTTTTCCCGCGTGGAAGATGTTGCCTGTGGCGATAACCTTGGTAGTCACCGGGCTTATCATCGCCTGGTTTCTTGACCCGCTCTGCTTCGTCTTCGGTCTACTGGGCGTTATCGCAGCCTCAACGTGGCGAAAGAAGGTCACCTGTGTCTTCCCACAGGGCACGATAGCTGGCTGCGCCCCGGTGATTGTCGGTTATTTGGCAATTAGCCACCATCTGGATCTGACCCTTCTCTTTATCTGCATCCTTATCGGGGTCTGGATACCAATCCATGTATGGAGCGTGATGATCGCCAATCGTGAGGACTATATCGTTTCCGGTCTCACATACTTCCCCATCTCGTGGAAGGCTAAAGATGTGATAAAGCTTCTTTTGGGTTTATCTGTCCTGCTGTATGGTAGCTCCATTGCCCTCTACTACTTTAGCGATCTCAGTTTGCCTTATCTGGTAGTGGCAAACATTCTGGGTATCCTGACGATTTTGGCCACTGTTCGGCTTTTAGTCACTGGCATATCACACGATGCCTGGCGTGTTTATAAGCTAACCGCCTTCCCCTACTTAGGGATTCTCTTTCTCACCATGGCTCTGAACCTTTGGCTTGCTTAAGGAGACCAGGATGGACTTCAGGCTGAGTGAACAAGAGAGCATGATCCAGAACATGGCAAGGGATTTTGCCGAAAAATCGGTAAGGCCTGTGGCGATGGAGATCGACCGCCAGTGTGAGTTCCCCCTTAAACTGGCGAAGCAAATGGGAAGCCTGGGATATTTCGGCCTGCCTTATCCCCCGGACTATGGTGGCGTTAACGCAGGCTATATTGGTTATGTTCTGGTTATCGAGCAACTGTGCCGTGCCTCCATGGTTACCGGGGCGATTATTACAACAAATGGCCTCGCTGAAGAGGCGATATTCCGCTATGGAAGCGAGGAGCAAAAGAAGAGATTCCTGATGCCTCTGACTCAAGGAATGTCGCTTTCCTCATTCGCCTTCACCGAGCCAGCCACAGGCTCCGACCCCGGAGCTATAGAAACAAGAACAAGGCCTGAGGGCGCCGATTATATCATTACCGGACAGAAGCAGTTCGTTGCCCTTTCTCCAGCCTCCCAAATGACATTGGTCTTCGCCAAGGATGAAACAGACAAGGTCAGCGCCTTTATCGTGGAAACCCCAGCACTGGGGTATAATATACGCCACGCCTGCGAGACCATGGGAGTAAGGGGTTTGGGTCCATCGGTGATCTATCTTGATGACATTCGCCTGCCACAGGGGAACCTCCTCGGTGAGGAGGGAAAGGGTCCTGAGATTATGCTGGAGGCGACAAGTGTTGGCAAGCTGGGAGTAGCTGCTGAGGCATTGGGGATAGGACAAGGAGCTTTGGACCTCTCCTTAGATTATGCTCAGGAGAGAAAAGCTTACGGCAAACCTATTGCACATCTTGATACAATAAAGTGGCTGCTCGCTGAGATGGCCTCCAGAGTGGAGGCATCGAGATGGCTTACGTATAGAACTGCTTTCCTGAGAGATCAGGGTGCTAATATTGAGAAAGAATCGGCGATTGCAAAACTTTTTACTTCTCAGGCGGCTGTCGATGTTACCAGAATGGCAATGCAAGTCCATGGGGCGTACGGCTACATGAAGGATATGGAGATCGAGAGGCTTTATCGGGACGCGAAACTCACTGAGATCTACGAGGAGGTTTCCGAGATACAGAGAATAATTATCGCCGATAACCTATTAAAGGAGAGGGCTTGAGCTTTGAGGTAACAAAATCTTGCCCCGACACCTTGGCTCGCGCCGGGATGCTCGCCACTCCACATGGCATGGTGCCAACCCCTGCCTTTGCCCCGGTGGGCACCCAGGCAACAGTTAAGTCCCTCACCCCTCATGAACTGAGCTCTCTGGGCGCCACGATTGTTTTAAGCAATACCTATCATCTCTACCTCAGACCAGGGATTGAGGTTATCGAGAAGATGGGCGGCCTCCATCGTTTTATGCACTGGACCGGGCCATTGCTAACCGATAGTGGTGGCTTTCAGATATTCAGCCTGGCTCACCTTTGCCAGTTAAGCGACGAAGGGGTGCTTTTCAGGTCTCATATCGATGGCAGTGAGCATTTCCTCAGCCCAGAGCTTTGCATACAGCTACAAGAGAGGATAGGCGCTGACATTATCATGACCCTTGATGTATGTCCTCCATATAGCGATGATCTCGATGCTGTGAAAACGGCAATGGAGAGGACTCATCATTGGGCACAAAGATGCCAAGCTAATCACAAACGAGAAGACCAAGCGCTCTATGGGATAGTTCAAGGCGGTGTCTTTATGGAGCTTCGCCGTCATTCAGTTAGTACATTAACCTCGATGGATTTTGATGGCTACGCCATAGGGGGCTTGAGCCTTGGCGAACCCAAGGAGACGATGAACGCTATAGTGGAGGAGACGGTGGCACTCCTCCCTAAGGATAAGCCTCGCTATCTCATGGGTGTAGGTTCGCCTGAGGACCTCTTCGAAGGAGTTTCAAGAGGAATCGATATTTTCGACAGCGCCTTGCCTACCCGTATCGCCAGAAATGGTGGCCTTTTTACCACACATGGTAGGATTATCATAAGGAATGCCTGCTACAAAGATTGCGATGAACCTATCGATAAAGGGTGCGACTGTTATACCTGCCAAAACTTCAGTGCAGCCTATTTACATCACCTCTTTAAGTGCGAGGAGCTTCTGGCTTATCGACTAGCTACCATCCATAACCTGCGTTTTGTGCTGAGGCTAATGGATGAGATGAGAAAACACATAACTGATGGAAACTTCTTGGCGTTCAAGCAGTCCTTCCTGGCCAACTATGAACCTGCTAATGAAGAGGTAAGGCTTGTACAAAAGAAGAAGTGGCTAAAGGCACGGGAGAAAAAATTTAATGAGAGTTTCTAAGAATTCGCCAATCGTGGGAATATATGTTGAATTGACGATCTCTGGCGAATCCAACAAGAGTTATATCCGAGAGAGTGGCGCTCTCTATAGCCAAGTCTGTAGGGGCGGAGATGGTGATAACTATCGGGATCCGGGCAAAGATGGCCTTTCTTATTGTGGATAGTGTCTGGCGACAGGATGTAACCAAGACACTCTGAGAGAGTTCAATGCCCTTTTTCAAGGATAGGCCAATAATCTTATCTATGGCACAATGTCTGCTTACATCCTCAATAAAAAAGGCGCGTGAGCCGTGAAAAATCCCTACAACATGAGTGCCCCCGGTCTTTTTAAACAGAGGGCTGTTATCATCCAGCCTCTTTATGAAATCGAAGACCTCACGCTCAGTTATTCTCAACTGCGAGGTGACTTTTTGGGATTTAACCTTTCCTGTACGTTCCGCAGATACCAAAATCTTATTTGCCTTCCATTCAATCTCTACATCTGATGTACTGATTCCCCTAGACATCAGGTATCCCAGAGCGAGCTCCTCAAGATCCGTCGGCAAACAAAAAAGCCGCTGCCGTGTTCTGCCATCAAGCTGTATAGCCACCTCTGCTTCGTGGATTACAGGATCTAATCGAGTTTCCCTGTTAGCGCCAGCGACTTTGCTGATTTCAATATTTTCTACTTCCATCCTACTTGGCTTTGGAAGCAAGCCGTTCTAAAACCTCTGGAGGCAACTGCCTTGCGATATCGATCTTCTTAACACAACTGGTCTTGATACCGCGCTTCTTTGCCTCCTCCTGGAGCAGCTTACCACTTACCTTCTTGGTCAGTTCCTCAGTGTCCATAGCAACTCCTTTCAGACAACCTCACTATCCAGAGGCTCCACCGTTATCCCTTTTTCAGCCACCCAAGAAAGCCCCTGCTCAATATCCTCATCGCTTCCCTCCATCTCCAAGATAACCCAGCTATTATCCTCAGTAAGGTCGCCTCGTTGAATAATGGTTGCTAACCTGAAATCCTGGCTGAGGTTATAGACCACAGGTTCTGTAATCAACTCTGCAGGGAATGTGAACTTCATTTTTCGCTTTGCCATATCACCATCCCTTTTCTTAATCAGCTTTCTCAGCCACCGCCTTCTTGAGAGAATCTACGATTTCCTGACTCGAGGAGCCTGGACCAAAAAAAGCTTTTATCCCCATCTGCTCCAAAGCAGGGACATCCTCTTCGGGAATTATTCCGCCAGCGACTAATACCACATTTTCTAATCCTTTATCTTTGAGCCGCTGAACAGTGGCAGGGAATATCTCCATGTGTGCTCCTGAGAGGATGCTTAATCCCACAACCTGAACATCCTCCTGGAGAGCAGCTTCTGCTATCATCTCTGGCGTTTGGCGAAGTCCAGAATAAATAACCTCCATCCCAGCATCACGGAGAATGCGCGCCACCAGCTTGGCACCTCGGTCATGCCCATCTAACCCAGGCTTGGCAATTAATACCCTGATCTTTTCTTCCATAGAACTCTCCTTATTTGTTGCTCTGTATAAGCTCAAAGAGAACGCCCCTCGTTGATTTAGGGTGCAAGAAACAGAATCCTGGCCCTCTACCAAGGGTAATCACGCCTTTGGCTTCCAAAGACTTGACTAAGCCTTCTACATCATCCACCTCGAGGTTTACGTGGTGCAATCCTTCGCCGCGTTGCTCTAAAAATCGGGCTAGACTACCCTGAGGGTCGGTTGG
>Ga0307431_1002008_pt1 | contig 11001 bp, 9 predicted proteins | sample SalMarWE160170MG_FD_202155 | JGI IMG/M metagenome (GOLD analysis project Ga0307431, IMG submission 202155) | Salt marsh sediment microbial communities from the Plum Island Ecosystem LTER, Massachusetts, United States - WE1603-170 | ecosystem: Environmental > Aquatic > Marine > Intertidal zone >... | reverse complement strand
TCCAGCTATTGATCCCTTAAGTCCCAAGAATATGGATTTAGATCAAGAAGAGATTGAAAATATTGTAACAAAATATAAAGTAGATCCAAATAGACCAATTATAACTCAAGTTTCCAGATTCGATCCCTGGAAAGACCCTCTGGGGGTTATCGATATGTACCGGATAGTAAAGAAAGAGATAAAAGATGTACAATTGGTTCTTATTGCTTCTATGGCCAATGATGATCCGGAGGGCTGGGAATATTACGAAAAAACTGCCCGACATGCAGGTGAAGATTATGATATACATCTTCTGTCTAATTTAAATGGGGTAGGGAATTTAGAGGTTAATGCCTTTCAGAGAGCTTCAGATGTAATTATTCAGAAATCCTTAAGAGAAGGGTTCGGATTGGTGATTACCGAGGCATTATGGAAGGGGAAACCTGTGGTGGCGGCAAATGTAGGCGGTATCCCTTTACAAGTAGATAACCGTCGTACAGGATTTTTGGTTGGTGACATTTCTGAATGTGCTGAAAGAGTTATTCATCTTTTAAAGGATTCAGAAATTGCAAATAAGATGGGTACTTCAGGAAAGGAATATATTAGAAAAAATTTTTTAATTACCCGCCTGCTAAAAGATTATTTAAGTTTATTTAATAATCTTTAGAATAAATATCGAAAGTTAAAATGAGCAATTTTTAGCAACAAATTAAATCAATAGCTCCTAATTTACTCCTCATTTTTTCGATTTTAAAAAAAATTGAAAAAATTTTTCAAAAAAAGAAGGATTTTTTATACAGGTTGTAGAATAATAAAATAAGATACTTGCTTCAGTGAAGAAAGTATCTTATAATATATTTAGAAAAAATAATATATCAGGATAAATGGTAAAAATATTTAAGCATTATGGATAATATTCGTCGAGGTAATAAACAATTAATTAAGGAATTGAATAGAGCTATTGTAATTAATACAATTCTAAATTACGGGCCCATTTCTCGGACCAGAATCTCTGAGTTTACTGATTTAGGATTATCTACCGTTTCCAATATTGTTGCAGATTTAATTAAAAAAGAACTCATATACGAAACAGGAGAGGAAGAATCTAGCGGAGGGAGAAGGGCAATTCTACTTGAATTTAATTGCAACGATAGATTTGTTCTGGGAATAAAAATTGGTTTAGACGGCATTATTATCGGATTAGTTAATATGAAGTCAAAGATTTTAGACCAGCATTTTATCCCCAGTCCGGTTAAAAGCAGTGAGAAGATAGTGCTCGAGGTTTTAATAAAAGCAATACGAGATTTAATTAATAAAAATCATATTCAGGCAGAAAAAATAGTTGGTTGCGGAATCGGTGTTTCTGGGTTAGTGAATCAGAAAGAAGGCATGTTAGTATTTTCTAAGATATTAGGATGGAAAGAAATAAGGTTTAAAGAATTACTCGAAAAGGAATTTGATTTTCCTATATTTGTAGATAAAGATGTAAATGTACTAACCTTAGCAGAAAAACGTTTTGGAGTAGGTAAAAAAATAAACAATTTTATTTGTATTACTATCGGAAAAGGTGTAGGAGCCGGAATAGTTATTAAGGGGGATATATATCACGGAAGCTACGGTGGAGCTGGAGATTTTGGCCATATAATTATAGATAAAGATGGTCCCTTATGTTATTGCGGAAAAAGAGGCTGTTTAGAAACTTTTTCTTCAGATCAATTTATTATCAATAAGATTAAAGAAGCTTTATCTAACCAGCAGGATACTATAATAAAAGATTTTTTGAAAAAGAAAGAGGATTTAAATTCTATCACGGTTGATACAGTTCTTGAGGCTGCCCAGAAAGGGGATATTATCTCAAAGAATATTTTTCAAGAAGTAGGAAAAAATTTAGCCATGGGAATAGTAAGCCTTATTTCTCTTTTTGACCCTGAATTAATTGTAGTGGGTGGAGAAGGAGTTAAAGCCGGTGAATTAATTTTTCCAACTATGCGAAAAGTAATTAAGGATAATTTTCCTTTTAAAAAAGAAATTAAGATTGTTTCTCTCCAACCCGGAGAGGAGGGGTGGATCATTGGAGCTGCTGAGTTAGTGTTAAGTGAAGTTTTTAAAACCCCTATTTTTAAATCTAAAGGAAAAGTGGCTATTAAATCTGCCTTTCATTGGTAACATTTTAGCGTATAGCGTTTAGCGGATAGTAGAGAAAGAAGATCCAAGCTAGTATCGCGTATACATTTAGTTAGATAGTTAGTTGGTTACCCGGTTAGTTAAATGATAAGTTAATTTCAAAACTAATTAACCAGCTAACCATGTAACCAAGTAACTGATTAGATTAACTAAATTCAATTGCCAAATGATAAATCAGGAAAAGGAAGTGCTAAGTGTTAGAAAATAAAAAATTAAGAAAAATATATTTTTAAAAATAAATGAGGAATGACTGTGTTAGATACATCTGTTTTGTCTAAAACTATAACTGTGATGTCATATAATATTAGAAATGGCGAAGGAACAGATTTTAAGGTTGATCTAGATAGAATCGTAAAAACTATCGAGAAAGCTGATGCCGATATAATTGGTATGCAGGAAGTGGATAAGGAAACCTCGCGAGTTAACGGTATAAACTCTGCTAAATATATAGCGGAAAAATTAGAGATGAATTATGTTTATGGGGCTAATATACCTATGTATGGTGGTGAGTTTGGAAATGCTATCATTAGTCGTTACCCTATAACTTTCTTTAAAAATTATAAACTTAGCTGGCAAACGGGACATGAACAGCGGGGGTTGTTACTGTCTAGGATTAGGGTTGAAGATCGGAATATTTACTTTGCTTCAACCCACTTGTCACATACAGATATTAAACTTGCGGCAGAACAAGTTAAAGATATCTTAAAAATTATACAGAAATTGACAGAGCCAGTGATCATAGTTGGAGATTTTAATTCACCCCCTGCAACTATTCCTATTATGTTGATGGATAAAGAATATAATGATGCTCACAGTTTATATAAAATGGTGGCTGATTGCAAGAATCTAAGTTGTGAGGCTATGTTTGATAGTAATTATACCTTTCCTTCAACAAATCCTCGTTGCCGGATAGATTATATCTTTCTATCAGATGATCTGATTCTGGATACAGAGAGCGAAGATACTTTCCATGTTTTACCGAGTGAGGGTTCGGACCATTTGCCGTTAGTGGCTAAAGTTAAATAACCTTTGGATTGCACTTTTAAAATAAAGGTAGATATAGGTATGATTAAAAGTGATATGGATGAATTAATATCAAACTGCTAACTAGTTAATTAAATGCTATCGACTAAATTAACTGGATAACTGGAGAGCCAACTAATTAACTAAGGAGCTATTCAACTAAAATTAATTAAGAAGTTGGTAAGCCAGGGAAAAAAGGAGGTGTTGTGCGTTAGAAATAAAAGATTTAGTAAAATGTATTTTAAAAAATTAAGGAGGAATAAAAATGTTTAAGAAAATTACTTTTACGTTATTAGTAGTGTTATTAATTGGAATGCTCACTTCAAGTATATTTGCAGCATCTAATACTTTAACTATTCTTGGTGTTTGGACAGGCACATCCGAAGAAGCTTTTCAAAAAATGGTGGCTCCATTCGAAGCTGAAACTGGGATTAAAATTGAATTCACTGGAACTCGAGACCTTCCCACAATATTAACTACTCGAGTAGAAGCTGGTAACCCACCTGATATATCAGCGATACCCAATCCAGGGCAGATGATAGAACTTGCCAAAGCTGGTAAATTAGTAGATTTGAGTACCTTTATGGACATAGAGGTACTGGGAGGTGATTTTTCACAAACCTGGTTAGACTTAGGGAGCTTTGGAGGTAAACTTTACGGTTTATTTATTTCTGCTAATTTAAAGAGTTTAGTCTGGTATAATCCTAAAGAATTTGCTGCTGCTGGCTATACTGTACCCACTACCTGGGAAGAGTTAATTACTCTTTCCGATAAGATGGTAGCTGATGGTAAAACCCCCTGGGCTATTGGACTGGAAAGTGGTGCTGCCAGTGGATGGGCTGGAACCGACTGGATTGAAGATATTATGTTAAGGACTGTAGAGCCAGAGGTTTACGACTTATGGGTTTCCCATGGAATTTCTTGGGTTGATGATAGAGTACAAAGGGCTTTTGATTTATTTGGACAGATCGCCCTTAATGAAAAATATGTCTATGGTGGAACAAATGCAGCGCTTACTATTAATTTTGGTGACTCACCAGATGCCTTATTTACTACTCCACCAAATGCTTATATGCATAGACAGGCAACCTTTATCAAAAGAGGTATACTTGAACATTTCCCCAATTTAGTACCTGGTGAAGACTTTGATTTCTTCCCCTTCCCACCCATTGATCCTCAATACGGAATTCCTGCTTTGGGGGCAGCGGATATGGTTGTTATGTTTAATGATACTCCTGAAGCCCGAGCTTTTATGGAATATATTGTTTCTCCGGAAGCTCAGGAAATATGGGTTGCTGAATTAGGGGTCCTTTCTGCTAATAAGCAAGTAAATGCTGCAGTTTATCCTGATGACTTAACCCGTAATGCTGCTGAAATATTAGTTAATGCTTCAACTTTCCGCTTTGATGGATCTGACCTGATGCCTGCTGCAGTGGGTAGTGGTTCTTTCTGGACGGGAATATTAGATTATATAAGCGGTGTACCATTAATTAAAGTACTAATGACTATTGAAACTAGTGCTTTGGATGCTTATCGGAAATAGCAGGATTAAATCTGTCATTGCGAGGGGAGCACTCAAGTAATATTGAGTGCTCCCCGTGGCAATCTCGGGTTGAGATTGCTTCGTCGCGTTGCTCCTCGCAATGACAAAATCTGATAATTACATTAAAATATTTTATATAAGTCAATTAACAGAAAGGAAAGTCTTTTGTAATGCGTACTAACAGAATTACACCTTGGTTATATGTCGGACCAGCAGTATTTCTCTTATTCTTCTTTTTAGTTTATCCCTCAATTAATTCAGCTTATATTTCCTTTTTTAACTATAATTCGGAAAAGTTTATAGGTATTAAAAATTATCTCTATTGTTTTACCAATGAAATTATGCTTACTTCTTTTAGAAATAATGCACTCTGGGTAATAGTATTTGTTCCCACAACTGTATTTGTGGGATTAATTATTGCCATATTAGTAGACCGAGTCAAATATGAATCGATTGTAAAATCAATAATATTTATGCCGATGGCTATTTCCTTTGTAGGCGCTGGAATAATTTGGAAGTTTGTTTATGCTTATAGACCAGCTATGTCTGCTCAAGCTGGTATCCTTAATGCAATTCGTTCGTTTTTTCAGTTAGAACCCTTACCCTGGCTAATAATTAGACCCTGGCTTAATAACTTTTGTTTAATTATGGTAGGGGTATGGACAGTTACAGGATTTTGTATGGTAGTGTTATCGGCAAGTTATAAAAATATCCCTCGAGAGTTGTTAGAAGCAGCTCGAATAGATGGTGCCACTGAATTTAAAATTTTTTGGAAAATTATTTTACCTTTGATGAAACCTACCCTTGTAGTAGTAGCCACCACAATGACTATCAATGTTCTTAAAGTATTTGGTATTGTCTATGTAATGACTAATGGAAATTTTGATACTGATGTCATTGCCAATCGAATGTATAAAGAAATGTTTATGTTCAGAAACTATGGCAGGGCAAGTGCGATTGCTTGTATTTTGTTGGTACTTATAATTCCTATGATAATAATTAATATTAAACGATTTAAGGAGCAGGAGGCTATAAGATGACAAAGAAGTTAATTCCAATATTTTCACGGGGAACACTTCACTTAGTGATAATTGCTGTAGCTTTAATATGGATACTTCCCAGTATCGGGTTGTTGGTGACTTCTTTTCGATCCCCTGCTGATGTAGCAGCATCTGGTTGGTGGACTGTTTTTGAACATCCTTTTAATTTTACCTGCTATACTTTGGAAAATTACCAAGAAGTCATTGTTAAAATTGGCATAGGAAGAGCTTTCTTAAACACTTTATTAATTACTATACCTGCTACTATTATTCCCATATTAATTGCTTCCTTTGCTGCTTATGCCTTTGCCTGGATGGAATTCCCCGGGCGAAGATTTTTATTTGTAATTTTAGTTGGTTTGTTAGTAGTTCCTCTACAAATGACTTTGATACCTATTCTTCGGATTTTTAATAAATTAGGATTGGCTGGTACTTTTCCAGGGATATGGTTTGCTCATACTGGCTATGGTCTCCCCCTTATAATATATTTATTGTATAATTTTATCTCTGGCTTGCCGAGTGAATTGTTTGATTCTTCCTCTATAGATGGTGCTACCTCTTTCCAGATATTTACAAAGATAGTGATGCCACTTTCTTTGCCGGCTCTTGCTTCAGTGACTATCTTTCAGTTCTTATGGGTATGGAATGATCTTTTAGTAGCCCTAATTTATTTAGGGGGTACCCCAGATGTAGCCCCTCTAACTGTAAGAATAAGTGCCTTAGTCGGTTCTTATGGCCAGGATTGGGAACTTCTCACTGCTGCAGCATTTGTCTCTATGGCCCTTCCTTTAGTTCTCTTTTTAGGATTACAACGCTATTTTGTAAAAGGCATTTTAGCCGGATCAGTGAAGGGATAAAAATACTTGCAGAATTCATTACAATTCTATAAAATAAAAAACACAAGTCTATTATTAAAGTAAAGGCAAAGTAAAAAGTTTTCTTCTCACTGTATTTTTTTATTTTATTTAGGAGAAAAATTATGAACGGAGAGGGCTTTAAAAAAGAAATCCTTGATTTTGAAGATAAATACCTTTCTCCTTATGCTGCGAAAAATTGCGAAGCCAGAAGGGAGCGCGAAACATCTCATCCCTTTAGAGGTCCTTATTCAAGAGATCGAGATCATATATTATACAGCGGTTCATTTCGTAGATACATAGGGAAGACTCAGGTTATATATTTTGCCGTGAGTTTTGACGAACAGTTGTCTAATCGGAGTATCCATACTTTACAAGTTTCTCAAATAGCCCGTACCATAGGGAAAGCTTTGAAGTTAAACCTTGATCTTATTGAAGCTATTGCCCTTGGACATGATTTGGGACATGCTCCCTTTGGGCATGATGGAGAGGAGATTCTTCAAGAAATTTGTCAACAAAGAAAGATAGGTTTATTTTTTCATAATATCCATAGTCTTAGAATAGTCGATAAACTTGCCGATGCCTGTAAAGGAATGAACTTAACCTTTCAAGTAAGAGATGGAATTCTCTCTCATGATGGCGAGATTAACGAGAAATATCTAAAACCGGACAGAGATAAAACCGAAGCTGATTTAACGGATTATTGCCAGAGAAAGTCACAAGGAGAACAAGTTCATATAGTTCCTGCAACTTTAGAGGGATGTGTTGTCCGCATGTCAGATGCTATCTCCTATGTAGGGCAAGATTTCGAAGATGCGATACGAATAGGTATTTTAAAAAAGGGTGAATTGCCAGAAGGGATTAAGAGAGAATTAGGGGAAAGCAATACAGACATTATAAATTCCCTGGTAACTGATATCATAATTAATTCTTATAATCGGGACGAGATAATTTATTCATCTGATATTGCTGAGAAAGTTTTTGAATTGAAACAATTTAATACCGAAAGGATATATAAAAGCCCTAGACTAAAAGGGAAAAAAACGAAGTTGAAAACCGCCTTTAAATTTCTTTTTGAAAAATTTCTAAGTGCTCTTAATCGGGGCGAGGAAGAATCTTTAATCTTTAAAGAATGGATTTTTAATAGGGGCAAAAACAAGGGAGCAGATTATCTAAATAGCAATTTAGCTGAGCAGGTGGTGGTAGATTATATTGCTTCTATGACAGATAGGTATTTTAATAATATCTATATAAAATATAAAAAATAATTTTATTTGAAATTTATTTAATTTCTTATTAGAAGGAGTAGAGAAACATGCTTGATAGAATTGAGGTTGTGCAAGGTGATATTACCAAACAACAGGTAGAGGCCATAGTTAATGCAGCCAATAATTCCCTTCTTGGCGGCGGTGGTGTAGATGGAGCTATTCATCGAGTAGCTGGCCCTGAATTTTTAGAAGAATGTCGCAAGTTAAAAGGATGTCCTACCGGGGAAGCGAAGATGACTCGAGGTTATCGATTGCCGGCTAAATGGGTGATTCATACTGTAGGCCCTGTCTGGAGAGGTGGAAATTACAAAGAAAAAGAAGATGAGTATCTTGCTCGATGTTACCAGAGTTGCTTTGCCTTAATAGAAAAACACCAGCTTAAAACAGTAGCTTTCCCTTCAATAAGCACCGGGGCATACAGATTTCCTTTGGAGCGTGCCACCAGAATCGCTGTGACCGAGACTGTAAATTTTTTAAAGAGAAACAATTTTGTAAAAAAAATTATTTTTGTATGTTTTAATAATAGAGTGTATGATGGTTATATAAAAGAATTAAAAAAAATTTCACAAGTATATAGTATATAATGAATAAATAGAAGTCAGAAGTCAGAAGTCAGAAGCCAGAATAAATTTGAATCGCGAATTGCATGAAGAAAATAGTAATGAGTAATTTGTAGGGGCTCGATTCATCGAGCCCGCTAATCGTAGGACAGGCGTCTCGCCTGTCAAAAAACCCGGGTCGAATAAATTCGACCCCTACACTAAGAGTAATACTTCATACGAAAATAGTTTAAAGTTTTAAATTATACTTTTTTATTTATAAATTATATTATATAATTGTTTAAGTATAATAAATTTTTATTACAAGGGGATATTTGAAATCTTGCCAAAGAAAAAATATTATTATTATTCTTATTACAATACTTCTTCCTACAAAAAAAGAAGAGCAAAAAAAATAAAAATGATTATTGGTGGGCTATTCATTCTATTGTTAGCTGTGGGAACAATTTATTTTAAGATTCTTCCTTTATTTCCCGTAAAACAAGTTAGCGAATCTCTTCCAGCTTCAGAAGAAATTTTAGAATCAGTAGTAGTGGTGGAGGAGGGAAAGGGTTCGGAGATACTTGAAGAAGAAATATCTCTACAAGAAGAGATACAAGAAGAAGAGAAAGAAGAGGATAAAATAACTACTATTAATGGTAATATACAAGCTGGAGATACTCTTTATGAATCTTTAATTAGAGAAGGAATTTCAGCTGCCGAGGTACTTAGTTTAGAAGAAAAAATTAAGTCTGTAGTAGATTTTAACTACCTTCCTATAGGTAGTGAATATTCTTTGAAGTATAATCCGGAAGGAAAAGTAACAGAATTCACTTATAAACCTAATCCCATTGATATCTACTATATAGACATTCCTACTTCTGATTCAGAAGATTTGAAAGTAACTAAAGAAGAAGTCTATACAGAAGTTGTTCAGTTGGAAGGAAAGATTGAATATTCTCTTTATGAATCTATGTTAGAATGTGCAGACTCGCCCCAATTAGCCCTACAATTAGCAGAGATATTTGCCTGGCAGATCGACTTTCTTACCGAATGTCGGGAGGGAGATGCTTTTAATATTTTGGTAGAAAAACAGTATAGAGGAGATTTTTATCGTTGGGTAAAGATACTTGCTGCTCAATATGAGGGGGAATTTCTGAGTGAACATACCGCTATTCTGTTTGAAGACCCTGCCGGGCATATAGATTATTATACCGAAGAAGGAGATTCATTGAGAAAAGCATTCTTGCGAGCTCCCTTACACTATAAATACATCAGTTCTTATTTTTCTAAAAACCGTTTACACCCAATCTTGAGAATCTGGCGTCCTCATCTGGCTATCGATTATGCTGCTCCCACCGGAACTCCGGTTTCAACTATTGGAGATGGAACGGTTATTTATATTGGTTGGAATGGTGGTTACGGAAATTATATTAAAGTTCGTCATCCTAATAATTATGTGAGTGGTTACGGTCATCTTTCCCGTTTTGCCAAAGGTTTAAAAAAAGGTCAGAAAGTGAAACAAGGTGAGATAATAGGTTATGTAGGATCTACTGGCTTGTCTACAGGTCCACATTTAGATTTTTCCATCAGTGAAAACGGAAAGAGGGTAGATTTTTTAAAGCTTAAACTACCGGCAGTTTCTTCAGTTGATCCTCAGTATCTTACTCAATTTAACGAAGCAAAGGACAAACTACTTAGTGATTTAAAAAACGTTAAAGAATTAGATTTAAACATGGGGTTAAATAATCAACAATCTACAAATTTAGAGGGGAAATAATCCGAAAAATAAAATGTTACCGATTTCCCCCCATCATAAATCTTCCCTGACCTTGTTGCCAGGGCCTGATTTCCATTACTTCAAAATTATTATTTTCTATTAATTTGCCTATAAGTTTTATTTTTAAACCGGTTGCAGGGGCTATTTTCCCTTTCCAGATAGCTTTACCAGCCTCGATTTTCCAACGATTATTTTCTAAATCCCTAAGAATAAAATTATTTTCAGGAGGTCCTATTTCTATGATTGTTCCTGCTAAAAGTCCTCTTTCAGGCTGCATCCATTGTTCTTCACAGGAATAAACTAATTTGTTGTAATAGGGAATTTTTTCCGAAAAAATATTTTCTAATCTTTCACTAAAGCCATTAAAATAAATGCCGGTTCCCAAAGCAATGCTAATTACCAAACTGATTAAAAGAATTGAAATAAATTTAAATCGATAACCCCTTTTGGTGTGAATAAAATTATAGTAAGCTACTCCAGTAAATAGGACTAGAAATATTAACCAGAGGTAAGGCAAGCTTACAAAAACGGTTTTTAAAAGACTTTCTCCTATATAGTGATAGATATCCCAATCAAGTTGTTTGATGATAAATAGAACCATACTAAAGGCGAAACTACCCAAGATTATCGAAATTCCGAATATCGACCAGATAAAATAATTTTTAGTTATAAAATACCAGCGGGGTTTTGGTTTAATATTGTTATCTTTTATTTTTTTAAGAACTTCATTGCTTATATTTTTCATAATTTTTAGAGTTTAATATCCTCCTTTTCTAATTCCTGTTTAAGAG
>Ga0307431_1002005_pt1 | contig 11007 bp, 18 predicted proteins | sample SalMarWE160170MG_FD_202155 | JGI IMG/M metagenome (GOLD analysis project Ga0307431, IMG submission 202155) | Salt marsh sediment microbial communities from the Plum Island Ecosystem LTER, Massachusetts, United States - WE1603-170 | ecosystem: Environmental > Aquatic > Marine > Intertidal zone >... | reverse complement strand
CATTTGAAACGTCTATTTTTTGTTTGCCTGTAGCCATCTGTTGGATGTAATACCAAAGATATTTTGAGGATTCTATCAATCTATCCTATAGTGTAAAGACTGTTGGCTTTATTAACAGAAAATTGTTACAATGATGTATTTCAGGTTAAGGGAGCTAAATAAAATGCTTACAACTGAAACGTTTTGGAGTCAAATTGGAGTGTATAATGATGCTACGCTTGGCGTGCAGGTCGCCATGACTGCTGTAGCAGTTGTTTTGATGTTCTTTGTATTTACAAAACCGAGCAATAGAGCAAATATGCTGATGAAAGTATTTCTCTCATTTGCATTTGCATGGAATGCTATAGTATTTTTCTTGTTGTATGCAGAACCATCACCATTTTCTTATCTGGGAGCTGTACTTTTCGTTATTATTTCGATCCTCTTTGCATTGGATATCTTCATGAAAAAAATTGAATTTAGATTCCCTGAAGTGAGGCATATGAAATATCTTACATTAATTTTGATTTTGCTCGTTTTCTTATATCCATTCATTGGATACGCGTTAGGTCATGTGTATCCAAAGACATGCACCCCATTGATGCCATGTCCATTGACTGTCCTAGCTATTGCACTTGTTGCAGCAGCGATGCCTAAAGTTGATAAGAAGATCTTTGTAGCATTACTCCCTTGGGCACTGCTGGGGTTGCCCAAATGCCTTGGAGTAAGTGACTGTTATGAAGATTGCATTCTTTTTATAACTGGAGTTTATGGGATTGTTATATTGGCTAAGAAATGGAAACAGATTGGAAAATTATAAAAGGTGAGGTAACCTAAAATGTCAAAAAGAAGTTTCTCATGGATTGGTGTTATCCCATCAACTATCACAAGTCTGCTCTTTATCTCGCAAATCATCGTTGGTATTTATTTAATATCTGATGTTTCTCAAATTGAAGTATTAGCGTATATCGGTGTTGGACTTTATGTTTTTTCAGGTATAGTTTTTGGTATGTTACCGATCTTTGAATTCCGTAAAAAAGGCAGAGTAAAAAAGGGAAAAAGTTACATTCATACTACCAAAATTGTTGATACTGGCATATATTCTATTGTTCGTCATCCACAGTATGTAACCTTTATAATGTTTGCAATTGCTGGTATGCTGCTTTTCCAGCACTGGATCATAATCATACTGGGTATTCCCATTATACCATTGACACACATTGATTTAATCAGGGCAGATAAAGACTCGATTGAGAAGTTTGGAGATGATTATAAAGCATATATGAAAAGAGTTCCAAGAGGAAATTTCTTATTAGGCATCATTCGATTGTTTAGGAATAAAAAGTGAAATCAAATATCAATTTTGAATTTGTATAGAATTGAAAAAGACTACATACGAGAGAATTTAAATTTTCACACATGGTGCTACGGTATTCTATAAATTAAAAAATTGAAGAGATTTGTGACAAAGCTATTGAAGTTATGATTGGATTTTCTAAGTAAAAAACTAATAATAATCACGATTTGTAATCCGCCGCGTTGGCATTACCGGAAGTTATATTAACAATTGTTAACTAATATATGTTGATGATAAAATCTAAAAATTTAATCAATAAAAAATACATCATAACACTGATAGGGATAATTTTTATAATAACCATGTTAAGCGGTTGCATACAAGAAAATTTTGAATTAGATGCTGTTGAAGTAAGAGAATACAATGGAGAGAATTTATCATCAGTATATGAGTTCAGAGAAAATTCCATAAAAGGACCCCAATACATTGACAGAAATAACTACACGCTCAAAATTACGGGTCTTGTAAAAAATCCAAAAACGTACATTTATAATGAAACAATCAACGATTTTCAAAACTATAAAAAGATAGTAACTCTTTATTGCGTTGAGGGTTGGAGTGTTAAAATACTGTGGAATGGAATTCTCGTAGAAGATATAATTGAGGAATCAGAACTGCTTGAAAACGCAAATATGGTAATTTTCCACGCATATGACGGTTATACAACGTCCTTGCCAATTGAATATGTAAATGATAAAAATATTCTACTTGCATTTAAAATGAACAATGTTACACTACCTTCTGAAAGAGGATGGCCCTTTCAACTGGTTGCAGAAAGCAAATGGGGCTATAAATGGATCAAATGGGTCACAGAAATTGAATTATCAGATGACATTGATTATGAAGGATACTGGGAGAGCAGAGGATATTCAAATAAAGCTGATTTAAATAAGAGTTACTTCGATTAATAATGGGGTATTATGGATACATATCGATTACTCAGAAAAAGTGTGCATTACTTATTATTAGTTTTTACAGTTGTCTTTATTGTCACTGGATTTGGTATAACTGAATATAAAATCATAGAATCTATTACATTTTCTGCACTTACAAAACCGGTTTCACATCTAATTCATTCAAATATTGTCATTCCATTTGTCATCCTTTTAATATTTCATATTTTGTTATCAATAAAACCTAAATTTTTTAAGAAATATCGGCAGGAGCGCAATAAATGAAGGGAAAAATTAAAAAAACAAAAGAAGAATGGAATAAAATTCTTACTTCAGAAGAATTTCATATTCTGCGTGAAAAAGGAACGGGAAAATCATTCACTGGAGAATATCTTAACAACAAAAAAGAAGGCTTTTACTTATGCAAAGGCTGTAAAAATAAACTATTTTCTTCAAAAGAGAAATTCGACTCTGGTAGTGGTTGGCCAAGTTTTAAAGAGCCTATTTCAAGCGATAACATTGAAATAAAATTAGATGGGAGGTATGGGATTAACAGAGCTGAAGCCGTTTGTAGTCGTTGTGGGGGCCGCCATCTTGGCCATGTTTTTGATGATGGACCAAAACCATCTGGTAAACGTTTTTGTATTAATTCTTTAAGTCTTGATTTTGAAGAATAAAATTTCAGGTTCTACAGTTTTTAAGATCTTGTTTTTTTAGATATTTTTGATGGTATTCTTCTGCAGGATAGAATTTTTTTGCTGGTGTTATTTCTGTTTGAATTTTAATGCCAAGCTCTTTTTCTTTTTGCTTTTTCGATCGTTCTGCTTTTTGTTTTTGTTCTTTATCGTGATAAAAAATTGCTGATCTGTACTGTGTTCCTATATCTGGTCCTTGTCTATTTTTTTGTGTTGGATCGTGTGTCATCCAGAATGTTTCAAGCAGTTGTTCATATGTTATTATTTTTGGATTGTATATTACTTGTAATGCTTCTGCATGTCCTGTTTTACCTGTGCATACTTGTTCATATGTTGGATTTTTTATTTTTCCCCCAGTATATCCTACTGTTGTTTTTTCAACACCTTTTGTTCTTTCAAATACTGCTTCTACTCCCCAGAAACATCCTGCTGCAAAGGTTACTTTTCTCATAATTGGTCCTAATTATGAAGTAATAATATTAATAGATGATGGAGCAGAACCTAATGGGTCACATGAATCTGGCGGCTTTTCGTGATTTTACAGGTGAAAAACTACATATAATTGGGGGGGTTTTTTATTTGCTTGCTTTATCTGAGGCAAGTCTTCATTTTATTTCTGCAACTGCATTTTCATCAAAAGGATTACGTCTCATAGCAAGAGAAAACAAATAAGGATAATTATTTTTTAAATAGTTCATATAACTTAACCATTCAAATACCAGTAAATTATATGATCTCATAATATCAACTGCTATGTGATTACGATCATTCTTTGACAGTTGCTTAATATTTTTTCTATGTTCCAATTCTTCAACAATATGAAATACTGCTCGTAAAACTTCAGTAAATGATTCATGTTCCAACAAATTAGGATTTTCTAAAAGCCTAACGAGAAAATCATTTTTTACCATAAAAAAATCGTATAAATCTTCCAAATTAATCATATCAATATTGATCTTATACTCATATTCTCTAAGCTGGTTATTCATATGTTTAAATTCTTTATCAGACCAATCTGAAGTTATTATAAGGCGTTGTTTAATTTTCTCTAAGTTAGGGTCACTATCAGAAAACAATACCAACAGTCTTGTTCCAACCTCACTAAAAAACACACCGATAAGCATATTTAGCTTCTCAAGTCTTTCTCTTTTTTCCCGTATGTTTAGTAAACTGTGAATCACTAATGTCACCATTAATACTTCAATGAAAACAAAGGCAATGTCTCCAATTAGATAAATGAAAATATGGTGAGGATCCCTAAAAATTACGTAGTGAATTAGATACATTATAACAGAACTAATTATAAGAATTACGCCGAGACTAATTTGCCAACTGTTCTTTTTCATTTAATCCTCCCATTTACACAATCTGGAAGATAAGCATATTTATAAAATATGCCTTGTACCAATTTTTAAGTTTCTTTCAGGTTACCAAATGTCCTTAGAATTATTTCTGGAAGTGCTGGATGAATATGCATACCACGGCCAATGTAACCAATCTGTCCACCGAGGGCCATGGCATTGACAACCTCCTGTACAAGTATGGGGGCATATGGTCCAATAATGTGAAATCCTAAAATCTTTCCATCTTCTTTGTTAACTATTGCCTTGGTAAAACATTCTAGTTCCACCATTGCTTCGCCCTTGGCAACATCACTGTATTTAGCTTTTCCAACCAAAATTTGATGGCTTTTTTTCGCTTCTTCTTCAGATAAACCAACACCAGCTATTTGTGGATAAGTAAAAACCGCAAAAGGAACAGCGCTATAATCCATAGGGTGTTTATGTTCACCAATGGCATTACGCCATGCAAGTATCGCCTCTTCATTTGCTACATGTTTAAACATATATTTTCCAATGGCATCTCCAAAAGCCCAGATGTGCTTCTTTGTTGTTTCAAGATATTCATTTACTTTGATAAAACCTCGATCATCAACTTCCACACCTGTATTTTCAACTTTTAATAAATCAGCATTAGATGCTCTACCAGTAGCAATCATTATTTTTTCAGCTGAGAATTGCTTCTCTTTATCTAAACTTGTATCCTTTCCTACAACTACAATTTGTTTCCCTTGTTTTTTAACCTCTGAAGCATCAAAATTTATAACAATGTCCATTCTTTTATCCATTAAATTCTTTAATAGATCAGAAATCTCAGGCTCAGCATTCTTAATAAGTCTATTACTCCTCTGAAGAATAGTAACCTTTGTATCCATCGCAGAAAAAAAATGAGCAAACTCAACAGCAATGTAACCTCCTCCAACAATAATAATGCTATCCGGTTTTTCTGTAAGATTAAAAACATTATTATTTGTGAGATAATCAACATCTTCAATTCCTTTAATTGGGGGAATTAAAGGGCGAACACCAGAGCCGATAAAAATCTTTTTTCCTTTTATTTGTTCACCGTTTATTTCAATTGTGTAGTCATCAACAAAATATCCTTCGCCCTTGTAATATTGAAAATTTTTCATGGGAGTTTTCAAACCACTTTCCATCTGCTTATGACTCTCACGAATTGGTTCTCTCATATGCTCCATGATTTTTTTAAAATCAATATCTTTAATTTCTGCTTTAATGCCCAGTTTTTTCGCTTCTTTAATTTCCATTATACGGTCCGCTGGATAAATAAGCATTTTGGAAGGAATACAACCAACATTCAAGCAAGTTCCACCAAGAGGACCCTTATCAACCCATGCCACGGAGAAACCATTGTTAAGTGCTGCATCAACTATTTCTCCGCCAGAACCACTACCTATTACAACAACATCGTATTTCTTCATATTTTTCCCTCATCAAACAAAAATTGAAAATATTTACTCATTTAAGAATATATTTGAGCAATGCCTAGCAGGTTTTTATTAACAGTTGTTTCGTGTTTTGTAGCAAAAACTATGAATAATCTATTTTATATTATCTATTATGAATGAGAAAAAGGATAAGTCAAAAGCTGACACCGTCGGGGGTCTTGTTTTTGTTGGTCCGTTGATGATTGGCATTGGCCTTGGAATTTTTTACGGGATCACGGCTGTCGGTGTATTGGTTGGACTTGGTGTAGGTTTCATCTTTTTTGGATTGGTCAAGGCTTTTATGAAGTGAGATAATTTCACCTTATATCCTACGAGCCTGGCGGGATATGGCTATTTTACAGGAGAGAAACTGCATTCAAAAGGACTATTTTTCTTTTACCTGCAGCTATCTGTTGGAGCATATGAGGATCTATTCTTTTTTAAAATCAATAGATAAAGAATTGATACAATAACGCTTATTAGTAGGTCTTGGTCCATCGTCAAAAACATGACCAAGATGACTACCACATCTATTACATACAACTTCTATTCGGTTCATACCAAGACTAGCATCATTTTTTAATTCAACAGCATCTTTTCTAACAACATCATAGAAACTGGGCCATCCAGACCCAGAATCAAACTTTGTATCAGAAGAAAATAAAGGATTACCACAAGCGCCACAAACATATTTACCGTACTTTTTATTGCGGAGAAGCTTGCCAGTAAAGGGTCTTTCTGTTCCCTTCTCACGAAGAACACGGAACTTTTCTGGCGAAAGTAACTTCTTCCATTCATCTTCTGATTTTTTAATCTTATCAACCATCTAATATCCCTTTTTAATATTACAACTCAAAGTAATATTCAATGGAATAACTAATTTATAATTATAGTTATTTAAAAAATCTGCTAGTTATGGGTGCTTTACTTTATAAACAAATGTTGTATTTATTAAATCAGGGGAAATAATTTGAAAAACAAAATTATATTGATCACAGGTGCAACATCAGGAATTGGAAAAGAAACTGCTTTGGGACTTGCAAAGATGGGTGCAACAATTGTTTTTACATCCAGAGATGATATAAAAGGGGAAAAAACAAAGAAAGAACTAATAGCTAAAACTAATAATAAAAACATCCACATGTTAAACTGCGATTTAGCATCATTTGAATCGATTAAGAATTGCTGCAATGAATTCAAATCAAAATTCTATAAGTTACATGTTTTAATTAATAATGCAGGAGTATGGGATTTTAAAAGACGTGAATCAAAAGATGGAATCGAAAATATCTTTGCAGTAAATTACCTTGCACCATTCCTCATGACAGAACTTTTAATTGATGTGTTAAAAAAGAGTAAACCCTCCCGAATTATTAATGTAACATCTGGTATGCATTATGGAACAATAAATTTTAATGATATAGAATTTAAAGAGAAATTTTCTGGAGCAAAAGCTTATAGGCAATCAAAACTTGGTTTAATTTTATTCACTAGACTTTTGGCAAAAAAACTAAAAGGAACAGGTGTAACAGTTAATGCTGCTCATCCAGGAATGAACAAAACTGATCTTGGAAGAGATGCAGGAGGCTTTTCTAAAATGATATTTAAAATGATGGGAAAGGATCCAAGTATCGGGGCTGAAACCTCTATTTTTCTTGCAAGTTCACCAGAAGTAGAAAATATTACAGGAGAATATTGGGCAAAAAAAGAAATCAAAAAATCATCAAAAGAATCTTATTACATGGATTCAGCTGTAAAGCTATGGGATGTGAGTAAAAAATATTTAAAATTTAAATAAGGACCGCATTGTATGGAATTTAGCAATTATTGTAAATACTTAAGATCAACAAACCAAGCATTCTTTTTCTTTATATTTTTTATAAGCTGAAATTAATGTTACTATAAGAATTACGATAATTGCAATTGCTGCAATATATGCAATTTGATTTTGTACTCCATATTTTGGATCGTTAGATGTTCTTTTTAAATATATCCCTATCAATGCCCAAATAATTACAGCGCTATATTGACAATCTTTTCTAGTGATTAGAACTAGTAATGTAATTATTGTAGCAACTACTAATACCAAAATTGTCCAAATTTCTTGACTTATTCCAAAACCATCCCAGTTAATTTTAACAAGAACGGCGGTAACATTTGCTATTGTTGCAACAGTGATCCATCCGATGTAAACGCTTATTGGAACATGTACAAAAAGCTTTTCTTTCATTGTGACTTTTTGAATACCTACATTTAATCTAAGATAAATCATTAAAAGTGAGAGGAATAGTAAAATCATTGCTAATAATGAAAATATTACTTGTTCATAGTGCCATAAAAACATCCATATTATATTTGCTAAACTTGCAAGTATAAAAAAGAAGCTTATTTTTTCTAAAAATGGTTTAGTTGTTTTTTCTTTTTTAAACAAATCTCTAGCTAGATAGATTGTAAACATAATTATCAAAACATAGATTACTCCCCAGATTGCAAAAGTGATACCTGATGGAACAAATAAATTTGGAATATTGTCGGATAGTTCACCCGTATTTTTTCCACCAATTGGTAAGATATTTGCTAGACCATTTACAATAATTGTTAGAATTACAGCTGTTAAATTACCAACTTGAAGCAATTGCAAAGTTCTATTATTCATTTAATATCTCCCTTATAATAGTTTGATAATGCTTAAGGTTCTCAAATAAGTTTTTATACAAAACATTTTTTGTATGATTTCATGAGAATCTGGGATATGCCCGTGGAAAAACTATGTCAAAAACATCTTCTGGGAGAGCACAGAGAACTTCATGCCATATGGTCAATTCTTATAAATGAAAAGAAAGGATACTCAAAACATCCTGAAACATTGAGATGGAAAGGAAAATTAAAAGCATTATATCTTAGACATGAATCTCAAGTTAAAGAAATGCAAAAAAGAGGATATAAACATAAAACTCCTCTAGATAAAACCCTAGCAACTGGAGCTCCAACTCAAAGAGAATTCATTAACTCAGTTCAAGAGCAAAATCGGATTTTAAAAGAGAAAGGATGTAACTGTAAGATTTAAATCTAATTATCATATATGTAGATTTTCTCCTGTTAGTATGTCCACGAGCCTGGCGGGTTAAGGGAGTTTTACAGGAGAAAAACTGCATTTAGAACATCTATTTTTTGTTTGTATGAAGCTATCTGTGATCTCTAATCCTGTACAAGTCTAGCACTTATTGACCAATAATAGGCTTCATCTACGATTTTATATTTTGCAGAACTATGATACTCTACATGGTCTTCACGTATGGAGCTATCATATGTAAGATATACATTACAAAAAGCGTACCCTTGGTCAGGAATTTTTACAGATTCAACTGCAAAAGGTGTCCAACCAATACTGTCAGTAGTTCTAACAAGTGTTTTTTGTATATTTCCATTAATTCCAAAATCAAAGGTTACAGGAGCTCCTACTACTGGTTATCCTGTACTATTGAACACTTGAGCAAGTGCTTCAATCATAGTAAATACTGATAAATCTATAGTATCTCCAGTTTCTTCTTCACACCCACTTAAAATCCCTACACTAAATACCATCAATGCAATCAGCAGTATTGCTATTTTTTCATTCTCCTTCCTCAAACTACAATCTCAAAACAAGTATTGGTTTATAAAATTCTCTTTAAAAATTGTTTAGGTTATGTTTTGAAAAAAACCTAAATGAAATTATATTTAACAAAATAAATTCAACGGACCTGGCTTGTTGAGAATAACCTATAAAGTGAGATTTAAATTTAGCTTTTACAAAAATGCAAATTTCGTTTTTTCAAGTTCTAGCCAACCAAAATCCTTCTTTTTTCTTAGCTATAAATCAGTGCTGGGTTTAACCCGTATACCATATGTCTATAACTGTCGCAAAACCCGTTTCTAAGCCTAGTTTAGAAAAAAATGTTTTTGTTGGTAAAAAATAGAGAGATTCACTCCTCTCTTCTTTGATAAGTATTGTAAAATTGTTTTTAATTTTTAAATTTTACATAACCACAAGAAAGACACATTCCACCATGACAAGTGACAATTCCACCACATTTTGGACATTTCCATTTTTCTACTTCTTTTTCTAAAAACTTCTTTATTCCATGTTTTTTAATATACTCCTGGTTTTCAAGCATGCTCATATGATACTTAGTACGATATCTTTTATCCAAATCTTTTAGTCTTTTACAAGGAATTTTAGAGCATTCATAACAAAAACCAGATTCACTCTTCTTAATCATATCGCAATTAACGATAATGCATTCTCTGCAACCTCTCAACTTATCCTCATCAGGTGCTCGACAACCTGGACATTGATTCTTTTCTCGATAATAGTACTTACAGATACCGCAATTCATCCCACAAGGAGCAATAAGTGATGTCTTCTTCGATAATTTAGAATTCACATTTTTAGCTTTATAAGGAATTATCTATTATATTTTTTGTAAAAGATACTTGATCTTAACATAAATCAGTAAGTAATAAAAAAGTAAGTATATTAACAATTAAGACTATCAACTCAAAATTTTTGAGGTAAAATGTCATTGATACCTGATTTAGAACTTGGTATATGGAATGCATGGATTTTTACTATCTGGTTAATTATATCGCCATTTTTATCAGGAATTATTGTTAATGAGAAAAGAATTTCTAAAAATCTAAGAGCCTCTGCTCCTATGAAACATGAGAAAACATTCAATGTAATTTCGATGGCGGCAGTTATTTTTGGTTTTATATATTCAATCTTTCTCCCCTTAAAAATTAACACAATATGGTTTTACATAGGTTTATTAATATTCTTTATTGGTCTTAGTATTGATTTTTCAGTTTTTTATACTCTTAGAAAATCTGAACTAGATAAACCTTTCACAAAAGGGCCATATAAATACTCAAGACATCCAATATATATCGCATTATTATTGATAACAACTAGTATAACAATAATGAGCCTATCTTGGATTTTCTCGCTCGTTGTTATAATATTAATTATACATCTAATACTTTCAGTACCAGCTGAAGAGAAATATTGTCTGAAAAAATATGGAAAAGAATATCAGGATTATATGAATAAAACACCAAGATGGATAGGATTTACAACTAGGATTAAAAATTAGAAACTATATTATTTTTTTCATTATATTTTCAAATTGTGTTATCCCGAAATTACTTTCTTCGAGAAAATAAAGTAACTGATTTGACATACATGAAGAAACTCAATCAGAAGAAGGTAAAATGGATTGTAAGGGAGATGGACAAAGGAGAAAGATCTGTATA
>Ga0307431_1001998_pt1 | contig 11023 bp, 9 predicted proteins | sample SalMarWE160170MG_FD_202155 | JGI IMG/M metagenome (GOLD analysis project Ga0307431, IMG submission 202155) | Salt marsh sediment microbial communities from the Plum Island Ecosystem LTER, Massachusetts, United States - WE1603-170 | ecosystem: Environmental > Aquatic > Marine > Intertidal zone >... | reverse complement strand
CGAGAACCGAGGAACCGGCATTGCGGCCATGAACTCTCTGGCCACCGGCTTCTCGTTGTTCAGCTCATACATCGCCGGTATGCTTCTCGAGATGCTTGGCGTCAGATTGGGGATGAGGATCCTGTATGGGCTTCTCGCTTCTTCCAGCTTCGTCACCGCCATCTTGGTCTCACGGTACATGGAGGACACCACGGAGGTAGCTGGCTATGACACCCTTCCCTCTATGGGTACGATTCTCCGTGAAACATACAGCGGGATCCCTAAACTCGTGAGGGGGCTACCCCGATCCGTCAAGGCTCTCGGTGTCGTCGTCCTCATGGGTTTCATTGGCAACGCCGTGGCCAGCCCGTTCTGGGTGGTCTATGTCGTCGAGGAGATCGGGTTATCCAGTTTAGACTGGGGGCTGATAATAATGTTTGAGATGATCCTCAAGACGCTGTTAACGTTCCCGGCCGGGTTGCTGGTGGACAGGTACGGGAGGACTAAAAACCTTCTCGCCTCCTTGCTGGTCTCCCTGTTATCGATGCCTCTGATAATCTTCGCGGAAAGTTTCTACCAGGTCTTAATTATACGTTTGGCGGTCGCCGTGGCGGGGGCGCTGTTCACTCCGGCCAGCACCGCCTTGATGGCCGACTACGTTCCCAGTGAGATGAGAGGCCGGGTCATGGCCGCGCTGGGCAGAGGAAGCATGTTGGTCGGGGCAGCCGGCGGCGGAACCGGGGGACCAGGGATGGGGTACCTGTTCACCGTCCCGGTGATGGTCGCATCAATCATAGGCGGTCTGCTATACGCTGTGAACCCCGCCTACCCGTGGTACTGCATTCTAGCTACGACTGTGATACAGGTGCTCGCCCTCGTTCTGTTTATCAGGGACCCCGAGGAGGCCCACTGACCTGCTGTGGCTTTGAGTCGGTTATTGTTTCTGGTGGTTGGCGGCGTCTTTTGGGGGTTTGTGTCAGGTTACTTGTAATCTGTGAAAAAAATTTTTACCAAGGTTGATGTTCTTGGTTACTTGGAATTAGGCGTTTTTCGCGGGGGTCTAGCTCTATCTGTTGTGCACTTTTTTCAACCAGTCTGGGAGCCTAGTCTCCACGGCTCCCTCCTTGGTTATCAGGGTCGGGGCGGAGGGTCTCAGCTCTACGACGAAGCCGTCTAGGAAGTTAACCCAGCCGCGTGGCGGCGGCAACCCGAGCCAGTGGAACATGAGCGCCGCGACCCACGTGTCGTGGCTGACCAGCAAGTGGAACGAGTCTTCCCTGAGGTCCTCCAGCATGGTCTGGGCTATCATCTGGGCGAACTCCAGAGACGGACGCACCATGCTGGGCGGGTAGAGTCCGCTCAGCCAGTTTTCAAGGTAGGTCCTCGCACTCTCGTCGGTGTCCTCGACGACTTGGTGTCTGGGCTGCGCGTCGTGGAAGCCCGCGGGGTCTATGATCGTGTTGACCGGAATCGTGCCCGCTAGCATGCACTCGGCTTGGTTGCTCTCGATCCCCGACTTGATGGCCAGGCCCGTCTCCCTAGTCCTCTCGACGACGGTGTGCCAGAGCCGATACCTTCTGCCTGCTGGCAGGCTGGCTCCGAACTCGTACGCCGCCCTTAACCCTTCCTCCGTGGACAGGGGGTCACCCCCCGGCGTCACTCTCTCACGCTCCGTGTGGCGGATGTGCATGATGGTCGGGTGTGCGCCGGACAGCTTCATGGTGTGCTCCAGGATACTCTGGGCGGGCCTACACCAGCTCTGTGTCTGTAGAACGCTTTTCATCTGCCATCAGGTTGCCTGGACACTTGGATCCTATTGCTACTACTTGGCTTCAAGAAAAAATGGGGGCGGCTACCAGGCGCCGCTGCGTTTGATGAAAGCATCTGTGTCCGGGTGTATCTTCTCGTAGTTCTCCTTGATGTACTCCCTCATCTGGTCCGAGAGGGCGATGGTCTTGTCGTAACCCTGCTCCTCGATGAAGGCGGCGATCTCCTCCTTGGTCTTCCTCCGCGGATTCCAGTCCTCCTCGTTGGCGACCCTGAAGAGGAACCTTGTGTAGTTGGCCGCGGCGAGCCGAAGGTAAGTGAGTTCCACCTTGTCCAGCGTGTCGTACCTGGTGTGTCCGTAGCCTCTTCCGGTCCTCGTCCTCCTGGCGTCGGGGTCGCCGCCGCTTCCGCACGGAACCGAGTTGAGGAAGAAGGGCCAGTGGTCGCTGTAGGGGCTCACCCTCTCGTCGGTGGGGATGTACGCCTTCATCTCCTCGGCCCACTTCGCCGCCAGGGGCTCCAGCTCAGGGAAGTCGTGGAAGGTGACTCCCTTGTTGCCCTTGCCGCCGCCCGCGTCCAGGTTGAGCATGAACCTGCATTCGTCGAGCTCCGCCTCGTGGTCGCGGGTGTAGGCCCTGCTGCCGTAGAGCCCTATCTCCTCGGCGCCGAAGCACATGCACCTGACGCGTCGCCTGAGCTTGTCCTTGACCATCACCAGGTTGCGGGCGATCTCCATCACGGTTACGGTTCCACTTGCCGGGTCAACGGCGCCCTGGCTGATGTCGTGGCCGTCGTAGTGGCTGCCGACGACGACGTACTCGTCGTCCACGGGCTTCTCGGGCGCCACGTCGGCGACCACGTTGTAGGTGACGGTGGGGTGGTTCTTGTCGGTGGTCTTGATCCTGACGACCACCTCCTTCTCGCGTTTCAGTAGGCGGCTGAGGAAGCTTCCGTCCTCGTACGATATGCCTACCGCCGGTATCACCGGGCTGATGCCTCCCGTTGGGGGCCCGTAGGCTGGGTAGTGGTTCATGAATATCCAGCCCTTGGCTCCCGCCATGACGCTGCGCATATACTTCTCGCTCCTGTGGAGGAACCGTTTCATGCTCAGGGGGCTGGCGCTGGTCACCATCAATATGTTGCCGTCTATCTCGTCCTTCCGCTTCTCGTAGTCGTCGATGGCGCCGTCGCCGAGGGAGACCAGCTTTGCCTCGACGGCGTCCCCGATGCTGTGGGGGAGGCTGATGACGTCGAAGCTCTTCTCTATCGGGCTCACGACCTCCAGCGTCGCGGGGCCACGGGTCCACCCGGCGATGGTGTACTCCTCGTGGTGGACGTTCTCGCATCCGTACTCCTTGAACTTCTCCACCATGTAGTCCACGCTGCCCTTGTCGCCCGGGGTGCCCGGGAACCTGCTGTCGTGGACGTCGCAGAGAACCTCAAGGTTGTCCATGGGCTCCGAGCTCGTGTAGACCTCGGCCATGATCTTCTTGTCGACATCCAGATATGGATTAGCCAAAAGTTTCACCGAGGAAAAGACGGCTGCACGGGATATAAGACTATCAATGCCGCCTCGATGGATCAGTCTCCCCTGCTCTTCAAGGCTCTGGGCTCGAAGAGGAGCACAACCGAGGGCTCCTGGCTCTCGGGACGGTGCTCAACGCCCTTCGGTACGACACATAGCTGGCCCTCCCTCAGAATCACGTCAGGCTGGCCCCTCAACCTTATCGTGATCCCGCCTTTCACGACGTAGAAGAGCTCGTCCTCCTCGCCGTGCCTATGCCAGTGGTACTTGCCGTGAAAAAGCGCCAATCTGATGACTTGGTCGTTGATGTACGCCACGTCAACGGGCGACCAAGGCTCGGTGATCTCCGCGGCTTTCTCACCGACGTCGACAACAGGTATCATGGAGAGAGAATGGTCGCATACACTAAAAATACGACGATTCGTGTCCGCCCTTAAATTGACGTAGATTTATATCAGTGATCAACGTCTTCCGGGTTCACATGACCAGCGGTGCCGAGACTTGGGTTACATCGATAAACTACGTGACAGCCTATCCCTCCGCGGGAATATACCGGGACTAATAGCGAGTGGGCTTATCGAGGGCACCGCGTGGCAGATGCATGAACTCGTCTGGCAGCCATACATAATCAGCCTAGGCGGCAGCATGGCCATCATAGGCAGCATGCAGAGCCTCTATACTCTGGTCACCAACGGCCTACAGTTCGTCACCGGGGAGCTCTGTGACAGCTGGGGCCGTAAAACCGTCATAAACGGCTACTACCTCGCAAGCATAGCGGGGCTTTTCATCAGCGTCTACGCCCGGGACTGGTGGTGGCTCATACCCGTCATAGTGCTGTACTCTATAGCGGACAGCCTGGGGGAGCCCAGCTTCTACCCCATTTTCGCCGAGTCGGTCGACGCCAAGAGAATCGGGTTATCCATCAGCCTCCTGAGCCTCACATGGTTCCTCCCCGGCCTCTACAGTAAGCTCTTCGCCGGCTACATAGGGGACAACGTCGGACTGGTCAACGTCATCAAACTCGTCCTATTAGGCGAGGTGGCGGCGACCCTGGTCTTCTTCTTCGGCGTCGAGGAGACCCTGAAAGAGAGGAAACCCATGGACTGGGCCGCCGTCAGAAGAAACATCGTCGGCGTCATAAATCCCAGAGGCGATCTGCGTGACGTCTACCTCCTCTCCATACTTGACAGGTTCAGCTGGAGCATCAACGGAGGCATCCTCGTCGCCATGCTGTACGAGTCCCTCGGCCTCAGCCTGCTCCAGATCGGCGTCCTAATGACCGTCACCATGGCCACCACCTCCCTCGCCCTGATCCCCGTCGGCAACCTCGTTGACCGCTACGGTTCACCGGTCTTCCTCAGGGCATCTGTGCTCCTAGCCCTCGCGAGCTTCGCAGGCTACACCGTGTTCAGATCGTTCCCGGTGCTGCTCGTCCTCCAGGTGTTCAGGGGCCTAGCCATGGGGCTCTGGGACCCCTCCTACAACAGCTTCCTCGCCAAGGCAGTGCCGGAGCAGGAGAGGGGCAGCCTCTATGGCAGCATCAACGGCCTGAGAGGGATCATCGTGTTCCCCGCTCCCCTCATAGGTGCATACCTCTTCGAGGGTTTCGGGCTCCGAGGCCCCTTCGCGGCGAGCATCGCGGTGAGCTGCCTCGCCTTGGTGATGGCTTCAAGATTAAAAAATGAATGAAATCTCCCGAGCCCAGAAAGAAGTGGTTCTCCATAACAAAAAAGGAGGCTAGATGACCTCCTCCATGCTCCCGGAGAGCCGTTCGAGGTAGACGAGGGTCTCCGGGCGGAGCTCATCCTTCTTGGCTTCGAGGTACTCCTTGAGCCTAATGCCGAGCCGCACCGTTTCGTGTATCCCGGCGTCCTCGATTATACTGTCGATCTCCTCTTCGCTTCTGTGCATCACAGGCCAGTCTTCCGCGTTGCAGAGGCGCACGGCCGCCACGGCGGCGTTGGCTACGCATTCGCGCATGGCGCGGAGGTTCGCCTTGTCCACGGTGTCGAACTTGGTGTGCCCGAAGCCCCTGCCGGCCCTCATGCGCGCCTCCTCGGGGTCGCCCATGGTGGCGGTGGGCACACCCTCCAGGAGGAAGGGCCAGTGATCGCTGTACGGGCCGACGCGGCTCCAGAGAGGCAGGTCCACCCCTATGTCGGCTATGATCTCCTTGAAGAACGGGTCCAGCCCTGGCCAGCCGTGTACGCAGAAACCTTGACGGCCGGCGCGGCCCGCGGCGTCGAAGTTGAGCATGAACCTGATCCTGGGCATAAATTCGGGGTGGTCCCCTACGTAGGCCCTGCTGCCGTGGAGCCCTATCTCCTCGGCGCCGAAGAGGATGAACCTCATGTTCCGCTTGAGGCTGCCCCGCTCCTTCGCCAGGATGCGGGCGATCTCCATGACCACGGCGGCGCCCGTGGCGTCGTCAAGGGCCCCCACGGCTATGTCGTGTCCCTCGTAGTGGGCCCCGTAGACCACCCACTCGTCTGCGCCGCCTGCGCCGGGGAGGTCTGCGACCACGTTCCACGTGTCCACGTCCAGGTTCCTGCACTTGGTCTCCAGCCGCAGCCTGACGCTGCCTTTCCTTTCGAGGAGGCGCGCCAAGTACATTCCGTCCTCGTAGCTGACGCCTATCGCCGGCACTATGGGGCTGATGCCTCCTGTGGGGGGCCCGTAGGCCGGGTAGTGGTTCATGAATATCCAGCCGACGGCGCCCGCCATGACGCTCCTCTGGTACTTCTCGCTCCTGTGGAGGTACCGGGCCATGCCCTCCGGGTTGCCGCTGTTAACCATGACGATCTTGCCTTCGATCTCGTCCCGCATCTCCTCGTAGATGTCGAGAGGCCCGGGGCCCAGGTAGACAAGCTCGGCCTCGACGGCGCCCTCGCAGCTCATGGGTAGCGCGATGCATTCGATCTTCTTCCGGTTGGGCTCAAGCATCTCCAGGCTGCTGCCGCCGCGTATCCAGCCCGGGAGGGTGAACTTCTCCAGGTGCACGTCCATCAGGCCGTACTCCCTGAGCTTCTCCGCCATGTACTCGCAGCTCTCCCGGTCCTTCCCGCTGCCCGGCCACCTGCTGTCGTACTCGTCGCAGAGCGTCGTGACTGTCTCCATGGTCTCGGCGCTGCTGTAAGCCTCGCCCAGTATCCTCTTATCGAGTTCCAAGTTAGGGTTAGACATAGTTATCGTGTACTACTGGATGCGGAACTATAGAAATGGTTTGGGCTAGCCCGTCGGCGAGAACAGGTTAATCGCCACGTACAGGATGTACGGCATCAGCGCTATGATGAACGCCTTCCTCCTGCCTATCTGGTAGTTCTCCGCCAACGCGTATGTGATGTATATGAGGGCCGCCAACCCGAACACCGTGAACAGGTTGGTGCCTATGACGGCCTTGAGGACGCTGTTCCCTATCTCCCTGTTGGCCACGAAGTAGCCGGCCAGCTGGCTGGACGACGATATGAACGAGTCCGCGAGCCTAAGCACATAGTTCAGCGTGTGAGGCGTCGCTGCGAAGCCGTGCATGGCGAAGAACCTCTTCATGTTGCCGCCGCCCCCCGTGAGCGTCGCGACGCCGTGCATGAGCAGCGTGGACGCCGCGAACCCGATTAGGATGCTGACGGCGACCCCTATGCCCGCGAAAAGCCCCATGCTGCCGCCCAGCTGGGAGGCGTCGACGCCGGACTGGCCGAGCTGAGGCGCCAGCACCTCCAACGGTATCTTGGACATGTACGTGGACGCCGACGCGGCGGCCAGCACCACCATCAAGAACACTATCAGAAGACCCCTCACGAGGTCTCTCTCAGACACGTACTGGAAGGTCTCCCGGGGCCTCCTTAGCACCCCGGCGACCAGTTCAACGAATCCCTTTCTCTCTTCACTCATGTCTCAAAGCCTCCACTGGGTTGAGGTTGGACGCCCTCCACGCCGGGTAGAGCCCCGATAGTATGGACGTCACCACGGCGAATCCCACCACGAACAACCCTAGGCTCATGGACGGCCTCACCGTCAAATCGATGAAGGTGCCTATAATGGCGCCGAGGAGGAACCCGAAGGCTGCGCCCATGGCCCCGCCCACGAGCCCGGTCACCATGGCCTCGCTGAGGAACATAAACAGCACGTCCCCGCTCTTGGCGCCCACCGCCTTCATGGTCCCTATCTCCTTGGTCCTCTCCATGACTGAAACTGTCATGGTGTTTATAATCCCGACGCCCGCCACCAGCAGCGAGATCCCCGCTATGCCGCCGAGCACCGACTGGATGGTGCCCAGCACCGAGCCCACCGTCTCCATCGCCGACTCCGAGGAAACCACAGTCACCCTGTCCCCGAGCCTGTCCTCTATCCCATCGATGGCGGCGTCCACCTCCTCGATGGTCGCCGCCTGGGCCAACACGAAGTCGAACTCGCCTGCCACCTCGTAGAACTGCTGGGCCGTCTGCAGCGGCATCGATATGCTGTTGTCGAGGTTGAACCCGAAGCTGCTGCCCTGCGCCTCCAGGATTCCTATGACCCTCAGGGTGAGCTCCTTCTCGGCGTCGTTCACGGTGGACTTGATCTTTATTCTGTCCCCTAGGTCGATGACTCTCTCGTCCGCGTCTACGGGCTTCGCTATGTTGGCGCCTATGACCACGACCGCCGTGTCGCCGCGGACGAAGTTTCTGCCCTCCTCGATCACGGTGTTCTTGTTGATCTCGGCGTACTCCTCCGTGACGCCGTAGACGTCCGTGTAGAAGCTCCTTCCTTTGACGGTGAAGCTGCAGTACTTGTTTGCGATGATGGGCGTCGCCGCCTCCACCTTGGCGGTCCTCTCGATTATGTCCAGCTCCCTCCAGTCGAGGGTGTCAGCCACTATCCCCTGCCCCTGATGGACCTCGCCGGGGATGACTATTATGTTGGTGGGCCCGAAAACCTCGAGCTGCCCGGTGACGCTGTCGGTGAGCCCCTGGGTGACGGAGACGAGCCCCGTAACCGCCGTGCACCCGATCAGTATACCCACCAAGTTGAGCGCGAAACGGAACTTACGCTCCCTCACCCCCCGCGTGGACATGAGGAGGATGTCGAGGAGGTTCACACGCTCACTCTCACGGGCCTAGACCTAGGAGCCTGCGTATCCACACCCAGAACCCGGAGGGCCCCGCGTCTTGGCCAGGCTGAGTGGCGTCGCCGCCGATGCTCATCGTGAACCCTAGCTGCTCCTCGTGCTCCCTGTTCAGGTGGTCCCTGTACTCGATGTTGAGGGTCAGCTCGTGGTCGCCCTCCTCCGCGTCCTCAGCCACCTTGTAGTTTATGTCGAAGGGGATGGGGCTGTCCGGGTCCACGGCGCCGATGTACTCCGTGCTGCCGGACACCCGCCTGAAGACGTCGTCCTCGACTAGGCTTATGCTCACGAAGTCCACGCTCTCCGTCCCTATGAGGAGGAGGTCGGCCTCAAGCTCCTTGCTCTCGCCCCGTCTCACCGTCTCGGTGGGGGTGTCTATTAGATCGAACTCTATGAGCCCCTCCACCATGACAGTCACCGTCTCGGTGAGGCTCCCTGCGTCGCCCCTTGAGTCCGTGTATGTTATGGTCGCCGTCACGGGGTACTGCCCGGCGGCGATGCTGCCCGACGCGAGGAGCCGGTAAGTTACGACGGCCGAGCCGCCGGCCTCCAGGTCTCCTAGGCTGCTCGTGGTGGGGCTCAGCGGCGATATCGACGTGACCGTTCCGAAGCTCAGTTTACAAAGCAACTCGTAGGCGTCCGCCCCGCTGCACTGTACCTCCAGCTGCACGTCGAAGGAGTCTCCCGGCCTCACGCGCTCCTGAACCACCTCCATGCGTTTCAGCGTGATGACGGTGGCCTTCGCTGCTGCCGCCGAGTCGACGTTAACCGGGAGGCTGAAGGACTGGTAGTACCTGCTGCCTTTGGCGTCCCTGTAAGACACCGTGGCCGTCAACGTGTAGACCGATAAGGGTGTTCCTTCTAGTATGCTCAGCACGGGCTCTATGGCCACGGACTCCCCGACCCCTAACTCGTCGAGGCTAGTGCTGAGGCCGTCGACGACCGATATGTAGCCTGACGTTGAGCTAAGCGTGAACTCCAGGTCGTAGAGCGTCTCGTCCCAGTTGTTGGTGAACATGTAGGTCAGCTGGTTCTCTGCCCCAGACTTCGCCCTCACGCCCACCTGCCCCATGGAGTACTTCACCTTGGGAACGTAGCCCTCGTCGACGACGAGGCCGATGGGCACCGTTATGGTCCGAGTTAGCATTGCACCTGTCCTACCATAGGTAACGGTCAAAGACAGGCTGTACGCTCCGAGACCCACAGACTGATCCACGTAGATAATAGCCTCATAGCTCCGAGACTTGTCTGCGGCGATCTCTGTGAAGACGTTGTTCGCCTTCGTGAGAACCGTGAGCCCCGGCGTCGCTGAGGATAGGAAGGATTCGACGTCGAATACATTGTAGTCCCCAGTGTTTGATAGGACTATTTTGATGGTGTTTTCCTGTCCCGCTGTTAGGTAGATGTCTTTTGCGCTAACCTGTATAATAGGCGAGTCAGATGCTAAGACAGATGGAAACTGGATGGCTATTAGAATAGCCAGGATTAACGATACTGTGTATCTCTTCTTCATCGCATGATCAAATCCTTGAAGCTTTTATCGCCCACTATGACGCCGTCTCTGAGCTGTATGAGGCGGTCCGTGTTCTGGGCCACCATGGCGTCGTGGGTGATGAGTATGAAGGTCTTACCCTCCTCCTTGTTGAGCTCCCTGAGCAGATGTATTATCTCGTCCCCCGTGGTCGTGTCTAGGTTTCCTGTGACCTCGTCCGCGAGGATGAGGTTCGGCTCGTTGGCGAGGGCCCTGGCGATGGCGACGCGCTGCTGCTCGCCTCCGCTGAGCTGGCTCGGCTTGTGGTCGGCCCTGTCGCTCAGCCCCACTATCTCCAGAAGGTGGAGTGCTCTCTTATGCCGTTCACTCCTTGAGATGCCTGCGATGGCCATGGGGAGCTCGACGTTGCCTCTCGCGTCCATCCTGGGGATGAGGTTGAAGAACTGGAAGATGAACCCGATCTCCTTGTTCCTGAGCTCGGCCGCCTGGTTGTCGTTGAGCCCTGAGAGGTCGACGCCGTTTATGTAGACCTTGCCCGAGGTGGGCCTGTCGAGGGCTCCTATCATGTTGAGGAGGGTGCTCTTGCCGCTGCCGCTCGGGCCCATGATGGCCGTGAACTCGCCGGGCTCCACGGTGAAGCAGATACCCTTGAGGACCTCCAGCGGCCTCCCGCCCTGTATGTACGTCTTCACGAGGTCAACGGTCTCGATCAGGTTGGTCACTGTGTCTCCTCCAGAAGCTTCTCGACGAGTTTCAGTCTATGTTCCGTCATATTCCGTACCTTATTAAGGAAACTCTTCTTCACGTCGGCGTCCAGGTTGCTGTGGAACTGGGTGAGCATCCTGTGGGTCATGTCCTCGTCCTTGTCGACGACCAGGCTCATTATTCTGAGGGCGCCCTGCTTCATCTCCTTGGACATCCATTTGAAGAGGACGGCGAGGTAGTTGACGGTGAAGCCGAGGGAGTCTGCGAAGTGCTTCTCCAACTCGGGGAAGAGTTTCCTCCCCTTCTCCGTTATGTGGTAGTACTCGATCCCGTCCCTTTCCTCGGTCTCCACGAAGCCCTTCCTCGCGAGGCTCTTGAGGGCCGGGTAGACGGTGCCCGTCTTGGGCTCCCACACGCCGTCGAACTCTTCCTTCAGGGTCTTGAGCATCTCGTA
>Ga0307431_1001991_pt1 | contig 11060 bp, 7 predicted proteins | sample SalMarWE160170MG_FD_202155 | JGI IMG/M metagenome (GOLD analysis project Ga0307431, IMG submission 202155) | Salt marsh sediment microbial communities from the Plum Island Ecosystem LTER, Massachusetts, United States - WE1603-170 | ecosystem: Environmental > Aquatic > Marine > Intertidal zone >... | reverse complement strand
GCTTTATATTAAAAGCAGTTTTTTGCGGAACCTTAATAACCGAAAGGCTTTCTTTCGTAAATGCTTTGCCTTCAGGTGATTTCAATACCCTCACTATGGATGGACCATAGAACTGAATTCCAACTTCAATAGAGTTAATTATTGATTTTATGCCCAAATCAGTTTTCTGATATGTTTGAGCTTTAATGCTGTTAACAAAGACAAATGCAAATAATACGGTGATTAAAAATTTTTTATTCATATTAACATTCTCCTTTAGTTTCCAATAAAAAATTTATTGAATAGTAGTTTTCGTCATCTCTAAATCTATTGTATCGGAGCTGTTTCCGTATAAAACCTCATACTCTCCAGTAGTTACAGCCTTTTTTCTGCATATCCGGTCGAAATACTCGAACGAAGAATATCAATTTCATATCCACCTCAATTCTGATTAGTAAAAAAACATTAAATCCAATCCAGCCTTGAGTCACTGACACCATAAAGAATTATTTAAATTTCCACCAATCAATATTGAACAGTTCCCCATTGCCGCCTGAGAAGACCAAATAAAGGTCGTGAACACCGTTTGCGGACCGCACCTTACAGGACAGGATTTCCCATGTTTGCCAGTCACCAGTGTTTTTCACCTGGATTCTGCCCAGCAACCGCCCATTGGGACTGCCCAGCCGGATATCGATCTGTCCACCATTGGAGCCGCAGGCCACACTGGCTAGAAACTGACCGGCCCCCTGGTTGCCGAAATCGACCTGGCGAATTTTTATATAGTCTGCGTTGTCGATATCCGTTACATAGACTCCGACTTTTTCGTTCTTTTCGGTTTCAACACCCTGTGACCAGGCCATGGTTTCCGCTTCGGTTCTGACACGCGGATCAATAGTGCCTATCGGCTCAAAATTGTCAGCACGGCATACAATCTTCGGAACACTGCCGTCGGCTTGATACTGGAACTCTTCGGCGCACACGGAGCGTCGCTTGTCAATGCCATTGGGCAGCGAGTCGGTCTGGTAGAAAAGGTAGGAACGGCCCTTGTACTCGATAACACCTGGATGGTTGGAAGCCGTTGTTTCCTGAATGTCCATCACCTTGCCACCGTACTGCCAGGGCCCGACCGGACTCTTGGCTATCGAATAATGGATAGACTCCGGAATGCTGGAAGCATACCAAAGGTAGTATTGATCTGCGCGGCGATAGATCCAGGGTGCTTCCTCAAAGTCGGGACCGAACGCTTCTCGAGTCAACGGGATATTGGAGATATCGCTCTTGAGGGAGATCATGTCCTCGTTCAGTTCGGCGAAATAGCAGGCATTGTTGCCCCAATAGAGCCAGGCTCGACCGTCATCATCGATGAACACTGAGGGATCAAGATTATCCCAACTATGGCGAGCGGCCTTTGTCTGATCATTCGTCACCAGCGCTTTGCCGAGCGTATCCTTGAACGGTCCGAAGGGATTGTCAGAAATCGCAACACCCAAAGCAACGCCGCCGGGGCCCTTTGTGTTGGCAGTACTGACGTAATAGTAAAACTTGCCATTACGGTAGATACACTGTGCGGCGTTTGCATCGCCGCCCGACCAGGTGAATACCTTGCGAACGTCGAGGACCGCCCCGTGATGCGTCCAATTGACCATGTCGGTCGTCGAAAAGCATTGGTAATCATGCATCACAAACCGGCTTTCCGGGGTGTCGTCCTCATCATGGCCGGTATAAAGATAGAGCGTTCCATTATACACCATCGGTGCAGGGTCAGCTGTGAAGATTGTCTGCACAATCGGATTGTCTGCACAACAGATCGTCTCTAAAACAGCCGTGATGATTAGTATGACAACTGCGACGAGTTGTTGAATTCCTGATTTCTTCATTATAAAGCCTGCCATAGTTGCATTGGTTTTTGTTTTATCGGATTTGTGATTTATTGTCATGGTAATTTATCCTCAATTGTTTTGCTGTTCTGTGGAACTAAGGGCTTTAGTAATACACACAACTGCACCACCGCGAGGGTTCACAGAGACAGTAAGCTTGTCACTGACCGTAACTGACTTACATTCACGTTTGAAGGCAGCAGGATTCTCAGGATCATCACCAAACACCTCAGCCTTCCATATACCTGAACCCAGGAAAGACAGATTTATCTGCAACGTGGTTGTCTCACCACCGTTGAGTACGCCGATATACCACTCATTGCCGCGTCGACGTGCGAAGCCTGCTGTCTTTCCAATTTCAGTACCCGGCAGAACTATCGTCTCATCCCATGTCGAAGGGAGATGACGCAGAAAGTCCTCAGCGGGATTTCCGATGAAGTCCTGATATTTCCCGGCAAAGTGCAAAAGCGGCGAGGTCATATCAACCGCCTGGGCCAGAAGATGCGCCCATGTGTATCCGACCATCTCGCGGAGATCAAAGGCGGTTGGAGTGTAGTCGGCTGGGCCGGCAATGAAGCGGGTGAAAAGAACAATCTCATCGTGATCGGCGGTCTGGACTCGGTGGTAACGCGTCATGTGGTATTCGTGACCGCGAACAGCTTCACGAGTCAGCTCGTGAGGCCATGTTCGGCGACGACCTGTGGGCTTTACTGCACCATGGAAGTTGCAGAGAAGATGCAATTCGGCAGTGTCCCTGAGTGCGCCCTCATACCAGCGTGTTATATTGGCAGTGCAGGCTGGGATGAAATCTATCTTAATGCCTGCTGCACCGAGAGCGGCAACCTTTTCAAGATAGGCACGGCGTGCAGCGTCTGTGAGCATTTCCGAGGAGTTCACCCAAACCAATGAGCCAACACCCTGCGTTTTAGCATAGTCTATAACTTCTTTAAGGCATTGCCACTGGTCCTTACCAGGAGCACGCCAGTTTCGCCAACCTTCGTCAATCAGGTAATATTCGAAGCCGAGTTTCTTTGCCGCGTCCACCCATTCCTTCTGGTCATCGAGCCTTGGTGCTCCTATGGCCCACCACTGCCAGAGGGAGCGGCCGGGCTTGATCCAGTCGGTGTTGGCCAGTTCAGCAGACGGCGGAGGACACAGGTTGGTTACGATATCGCTATTGACCAGTGCGTTGAGTCCCTCGGCGATAATAGCCACACGCCATGGAGTGACAATAGAACCCTGTTGACTCCAGCTTCTGGATGAAGCAGGGAAGACTGCTTTTAGGAAGGCACCGTCGCGAACAAGGCCCATGTCCGGAAATGAGTCATTATTAGACTCAGTGATTGAAACATAAAGGTCATCACTGAGTTTGAAAGTTAATGGAGGTGCAAGCGAAGTATTGACCGGGATAGTCTCAAATGTACCGGATCGACAGGGCCTCTCATAGCTGTTATCATAGCGGGCCCACCAGGCACTTGAATCGGATGGTAGTGCCCATGATGTCGCTTCGCCTGCGATGGTATGAGTTGAGTCATCGAGTGCGACTCGTGTACGTACAGCCGCACCGTCGTCGAAGGCGCGTACATCCAACTCGAATTTCATACCACCGGTACACTCCACAGGGATAACAGCTTCATTGCAATGATTGATGGCTACTGCGTGATTACCCCAGGTAGGGTATTGCTCATTGATAGTGTGTATGCTGGGTGCCCCTAGCGTGACAGACTGCCCAAGATTGTTGCCGTCAACAATCAGACCCAGCGGGGCAGCGGCAAGGACGGGCAGATCCTTATGCTGAACCGACCAGGTTAATTGACCCGTTGCATCTGTACGGATTTCTATCTTAATTTTACTGTTTGGACTGGCTACAATCACTGGTGCAGCATCGATCCCGTATGCGCTTCTTTCAGGAACTATAGTCAGGAATCCTACACAAAAACACATCCAGACAACTGAGGATAGTTGTCTGATGGTATTCTTCCTGCAATTTGTCATACAATTTATCATATTAAACTCACTCTCATTTCTTTATGTGCAATATTATTGCCGACGTGCATACTGTGTCACTGTCAGCGCTGAGATACAATCTATTATGAGAAATTTACAGCATCACTGCGATTACGAACAACAACGGAATAAAATTTCTCAAAGCGTAATTCTTTTCTTTTAGTTTATCAGCTTCAATTATTATTTCACCAGGAATTTATAGATATTGACAATGATCTGAAGACCCGGAATCTTTTCTGACTCTGTCTCAGTATAAAACTTCCTTGTATCACTCAGCAGTTATTGTCATAGGTAACTTCAATTGAATGTCGTCCGACGCTGCGCCGACGAGGATCTCATATTTCCCAGGTTCAACCACGTATTGCTTTTTCTCCGTGTCCCAGTAACGCAGACGCGCAGCTGGAATTTCGACGGTGACTTCAGTTGATTCGCCACTCTTCAGATGCACACGGGTGAAACCGCAAAGCGCGAGTTTAGGTTGTGGAACAACAGAATTGACATGGCGGTAATAGACCTGCGCGACATCGTCGCCGTCGCGCTTGCCGGAATTTTTCACGGTAAATGTCACTTTAACCGTGCCATTGGAGGCAATTTTCTTCGGTTTCAATTTACCGCTCTTATAATCGAACTTGGTGTAACTCAAACCATGGCCGAACGCGTAGAGAGGCTTGCCGCTGAAGTACCGATATGTGCGGTTTTTCATAGAGTAATCCTTGAAATCCGGCAAATCTGACGTGGCCCGGTAGAAGGTCAACGGCAAATGGCCGGACGGGTTGACATCACCGAATAAAACCTCGGCAACAGCACGTCCGCCTTCCTGACCGGGATACCACACCTGCAAAATCGCTGGCAGGTTCTCCGACTCCCACAGAAGCGCGATCGCAGATCCGCTGCAGTTTATCATAACCATCGGCTTGCCGGACGCATGGAGCGCCTGGATGAGCTCTTCCTGTACTTCGGGCAGTTCAATCGAATCGCGATCGAATCCTTCGCCTTCCTGTGCTGGCGTGAGACCGCCGACATAGATGATCAAGTCGGCCTTCTCTGCATGTTCGAGGGCTTCGGCCTTGAGTTCATCCAAGGGACGGTTCGTTGTGTTGTCCTGTTGACTCCACGCCGCGGTTCTGCGATTGGTAGTGTTTGGGCTGCCCAGCGCGAACGTGACTTCGATGTTCGGCCCGGCAACCTGCTTGATGCCGTCAAGGATGGAAACCGGGTGCGATGCAGACCCGTGGTAATTGCCTTCCAGCATGGACTTGCAATCGCCATTGGGGCCGATGACTGCGATCCGTTTATACTTGGAGCGGTCCAAAGGAAGGATGCCTTCGTTCTTGAGCAGCACGAGGGATTGCCGCGCCACTTCCAGAGCCACGCGTCCGTGCTCGGGTGTGTCGTTGTCCTTGATGGTGTATTTCGTATACGGCACTTTCTCGGCCGGGTCGAACATGCCGAGCTTGAAACGGGTCCACAGGGTGTAATACAGGGCCTCGTCGATGTCTGTTTCGCCGACCAATCCCTTTTGCACGGCCATGACCAAGGCATTGTAATCCCCGCCGCAGCAAAGATTGCAGCCAGCCTTGACGGCCAGGGCTGCGGCTTCCTCGGGGGTTTCCACGTATTCATGACGTCCGCGACCATGGATATCGCCGACCGCGCCACAGTCCGACACCACATAGCCTTCGAATTCCCACTGATTGCGTAACAATTCCTTGAGCAGGAACGGATCGGCCGTACAAGGCACGCCGTTGACCGCATTGTAGGCACTCATCACGCCGGCAACCTTACCCTCGCATACCACGCGTTCAAATTGTGGTAGATAGATATCATATAGATCGCGTTCGGACGGTTCGACATTGAACCGATGGCGGTCGCGTTCCGGGCCGTTGTGCACGGCGTAATGCTTGGCACAGGCCATGGACAGAACATAATCGGGATGATCGCCTTGCATGCCCTTGACGAATTCAATGCTCATCTCGCTGGTGAGAAACGGGTCTTCGCCGTAGGTTTCCTGGCCGCGGCCCCAGCGGGGATCGCGGAAGATATTGACGTTCGGCGTCCAGAAGGTCAAACCGGTCCACCATTTGGAATCGCCGTTGTTCTTGTTGGCGTAGTCGTTGTGCTTGGCCCGGCCCTCGATGCCAACGACGGTCCCTTCCTGTCGCATCAGGGGGGGATTCCAGGTGGAGGCCATGCCCACCGGCTCGGGGAATACGGTGGCGATGCCGTTATTGGCAACACCGTGCAAAGCCTCGTTCCAGTAGTTGTAGGCAGGCAGGCCGAGACGGGCAATGGCGGGCGCCTCGTTACGCAACTGAGCGACCTTTTCCTCCAGCGACATACGCCGAATCAGGTCTTCGGCACGCTTTTTGAGTGGTTTGGCGGGGTCACGCCAGATCGGCGGTTCCTTGATTTCCGGTATGGCGGTCGCGTCACCGGAAAACGGCTCGGCGATCTCCGCGGCATTGAACGTGACCATGGTGGCCCCGTCGGCATTCCGCACTTCGAACGTGTTGAATTTGGCCGTGTTTTGGATCGCCGTAAACGTTACCTTCAAGGGGCCGCGAAGCGCATCGTCTACGTGATCCACCTCGCCGGTGAGATAACACACCTTGCCTGGGCCGCCGGCAGTGGCCACAATATCGAAGTTTGCCGTCAGGATCTCCTCGCCACACGTTACAGCAAACAACCGCTCTTGCTCCTGGGTAAATTTGATTTCCACTGCGCCGATCAGGACTGTATATCGTCCCGCAGGTAAATTTGCAACACTCACAGAGAAATTCTTGCCATTGATATCCTCACGAAACGCGTCGGCAGCATTGCCTGCGGTACTCTGAATAGCCACAGATGAATCCACCTTGCAGTGCGTGAATTCGCCTGCAACGATTACCTTGTAGGTGCAGGAACCACAGGTTTCCTCGACGGCAAAGACCACCGAATCCGAAAGCCACAGACTCATGACAAACACTATCAACAGAAGGCCCATGTTTTTTTCATTGAATTTTTTAAGACTTCTGTTTTTCATAGCTGTTCCTTATTCATATTCAAAGGCTAACATTGCACAAGTAATAGGCACTGGCTGGCCTGCGCCATTACAATGGGCTTAGTCGCCCTTTTGTTCAGAAGGCGGGACAGTAATCTCTTTAAATCGTTTGGATAATCGGATCCAGGGTGAACATCTCGTCCCCCTTGGCTTCGTCCTGACTGACATACAGAATGTCACCTACAGCCAACATCGCCGAATCGGCCGTAAATATATACTTTCTATGTCAGTTCTTGAGTTCTTCATCAAAACAGACCGCGACCTTGCCGCATTTTCCACTGGCCATAAGGGTATAGGCCTCTGAGGTCTGATCCAGACTGAATCGATGGGTGATCAGGTCTTCTGGATGAATCTGCCAGCGAACAAGACGCTCGACCAACTCTTCCATGCGCCAGATGTTGGTGACCCAGGAGCCATAAATCGTTTTTTGATCGTGGATGATATCCGGAGATGGTTGAAATTCACAGGTTCCCCCTTCTCCCAGAAGGACGATCCTTCCCCACTTGCGTGTGGCCTGAATACAGGTCAACCGCGCATGGCTGTTGGCCGAACAATCCACCGCCCGCTCTACTCCCATGCCGCCGGTTAATGTTCTGATTTGCTCAACATTGTCGGGCCCAGCCTTCATCACCTCATCAAACAATCCCAGATCCCGAGCAATGGCAATGCGTTCATCAAGCATCTCCGTACCCATAATCTTCCGCGCACCCAGCGCCCGGCATAACATGGCCGTAGCCAATCCCACCGGTCCCAATCCCGTTACTAATACGGAATCATTGCCACAAATACCTATCTTCTCAAGGCCTTCATACACGGTCCCAAATCCACAGGCTACCTGCGCACCATCCGAATACGACAGTTCATCCGGTAAATAAACCAGATCCTTCTCTTCGGCCAGCATGTATTCGGCCATCCCGCCATCCCGTTGCCATCCATACGCACGACGGTATTCACTGGTACAAGAGATCATATATCCTCGACGACAATCATTACACACGCCACAACCGGATATATGGTAGACAATGATGCGATCACCCTCTTTAAACCGCCTACAACCCGGTCCTACTTCGACAATCTGTCCGCAGGGCTCGTGACCGGCAATCATACCGGGCTGGTAACCCTCCGGTCCCTTACCCAAGTGCTCATGATAAATGCAGCGAATATCCGAACCGCAAATTGTCGAAGACTTCATCCGAATCAACACTTCACCGTGATCGGGCGTTGGGATATCAAACACTCTTAATTCAACCGTGCTGTTACCGGGAAGAACAGCGCCTTTCATTGTACCCATGTATATCTCCCTTATCAAATCACGTTCTCTGCTTAAGAAGCAATGGTTCCATCTACGTCCCACAAATCTTCCCAACTCTGGTTTTCTTTCCAGAGAAATACCTGCCCCTTGATCAAACGGCAGTTTTTGTCAATGGCTGCGATTTGGGCCATCTCCTCATCCGTTAATGGCGTACCGACGACTGCCTCCAGATTATCCCGATAATGGTTCACGGAAAATGGTATCGGAATCTGGCCCCGCTGAATGGCCCATTTAATGCATATCGAGGCAGGATGAATACCATGTTTTTCTGCAATGTCAACAATCACGGGTTCATCCAGAACCACGGTATCGTCGACAGTACGATCTCGCTCAGGTCGTCCGGGTGAACCAAGCGGGCAATATCCGATCGGCTGAATGCTATGTCCAACACAATACGCAAACAATTCCGGCTGTTGAAAATGGGGATGCAATTCCATCTCATTGCAGACGGGCTTGATGTTACAGTCGCGAAGCAGCAATTCCAATTTGGGAATCGTCATATTGGAGGTGCCAATATGCTTGGCGAGTCCCTTTTCGACTAGTATCTCCATCTGTGCCCAGGTCTTCATATAATCAGCATGGATATAGGGCCTGGCATTGGCACTGCGTGAAGTCACATCACAACCCGGCGCATGATAGTTCGGAAAAGGCCAGTGAACGAGATATAAATCCAGATAGTCCAAGTGAAGATCAGTGAGCGATTTTTCACACGAGCCGATGACATCATCATGCATGTCATTCCACACCTTAGAGGTAATCCATAAATCTTCTCGTTTTACGAATCCATTCCGGAGAACCTCCTGCAGTGCCTGTCCGATTTCAGCCTCATTACCATAGACCGACGCACAGTCTATATGCTGGTAGCCAATCTGTATCGCATCACTGACTGTTTCGGCAATCCGGACTGCAGGAACGGAATCTGAACCGAAGGTCCCCAGCCCGACCACCGGGATGGAGGCGCCCGAGGGCAGAGGCTTTCGGTCAACGACGACGGGCACCATCTCCTGGCCATCAACTCTAAAGTTCTTCATCATACTATCCTTCCTCAAGCCACGACTTACACTAAAGGGATAGGTTGAATATTGCTTTGAAACCATCTTCCCTTGATAGTCGAGTTGTATATCATTGTTCATTAGTGGGAAACAAAAAAAATTTGACTTAGAGTCTGCCATAGGTCTGCCTAAGATGGGGTCCTAGATTCTGATTCATGAGGTTGACGCAGCCGTTTAAGCGCGGCAGGGGACAGGCCAAAGACATTTTTAAAGACCCGACAGAAGTGAAACGGATCTTCAAAGCCCAGCTCATACCCAACTTGCTTGACCAAACTCCCCCTTCTCTGCAAGCGCTTGGCTGCTTCTCTCATCTTTAACTGCATCAGATAACGATAGGGACTTTGGTTGTCAAAGCGTTGAAAGAGTCGGCAGAGGTAGGCCTTGTTCACGTGGCAGGCCTCGGCAATGCCGTCCAGAGTATGAATTTGTAGATAGTTATCTAGAATAAACCCTCGACAGGTTTGGTAGGTGGTGAATGCCCCGGTAGGATATCGCATCTCCGTGGTCTGCATCTCGGTAATTTTGAGTACAAGCAACTCGACTAAGATCGCACATATCTGGGGGCCGAACCGTCTTCCGCCTGCGCCATTGGCAACTAAGTCATCGAAGACGTGCAATATAACATCCGGGGCGTTGACCTGGGCAACTATACCGGGCCCTAAGCCGTGGTCCTCAAGTAGTCGACGTGCTTTGCGTCCGGTGAAGTCCACGAAGTACTTGATAAACGGATCATCCGCTTCTGTGATCATGATGTAAGCGATCCCCGGGCCGTACGTAAAGACCATGCCTGGCGACAGGGACCAGGTCTGACCGTCGATCCTCAGGGATCCTCTACCTCGGGCTACGAATTCAAGGCAATAAAATGGAAAGTCTCGACGATCGATCCTGTAGTCGGATTCGCAACGTTCGCAACCACCGCTAATCACGGTAAATGATCTGGCCAAAGGGCCATAGGTGCCCAGATAGAACCGGTTGGCCTCGAGCACCTGTTTCGAGAAAAAATCCGGTACCCCTTCTTTAATCTTAATCTGTTGGGTCATGTAATCACCACTGAGTACCAAACATGACATAACATCCGATATTCGGGCTGATACGTTCACCATACTATATCCCATCTGCATGCCTCTGTAAAGTCAATATTATTCATATTTCTATTTTTTTTAGAAAGGGCAATCTGGTCTTTCGGGAATATCCATAGTAAACATGGTATCTTAAGTTAAATTGAGGACACGGCCGAGGATCTGTTGAGATTGGTCAAAAATGTCAATATTTGGCATTTCTTTGTCAACAATTGGCATGGATTGACACAATGCAAAAGGCGATACTTGATTCAGGTGCCTTACCCATTTAGGTTCGTGCATATATGACCGTTATCACTGAAAAAGAAGGAGATAGGTATCCAAATGGCATTTCTATAGATTATTTGGTTTTCCAACAGAAGAGAGGTTAGATGATTATGTAGATTCCAATTGTTTTGTAAAATTGCGTCGGCATATCGACGCACTTTGATTACATACCACATCATTTTTCATTAGAAGGAGGTTTATTATGTCTAAAAGATTGTTAGTTTTAGCATTAGTGGTAATATTGTCTCCTGCGGTCTTGGGGAATGTAATTGTAGACGACCACTTTGATGATGGTGATATCGAAACCAATTCCACGGGCATCGGTACGGGATTCAATTACTGGGACATTGGATGGAGTGGAAACGTTACGGAAGCGAACTCAAAAGTAACCCTTAATGGCCCGGTTCACGGTGGGTCTCGAGCATCGATTGCCTCCAAAGAAGG
>Ga0307431_1001988_pt1 | contig 11071 bp, 8 predicted proteins | sample SalMarWE160170MG_FD_202155 | JGI IMG/M metagenome (GOLD analysis project Ga0307431, IMG submission 202155) | Salt marsh sediment microbial communities from the Plum Island Ecosystem LTER, Massachusetts, United States - WE1603-170 | ecosystem: Environmental > Aquatic > Marine > Intertidal zone >... | reverse complement strand
TCTTTTGAGAATATGGAAAAAATCCCCGTTGACGCCTATTTAGATATGATCAAAGGGAAGACAGCAGCATTGATTTCTCTTTCAACGAACCTGAGCGGCTTGATCTCAGGTCAAAGCGGTATTGTTCAGAAACATCTTTCAGAATTTGGTAAGAGTCTGGGCATGGCATTCCAAATCCAAGACGACGGGTTGGGCATTTGGGGAGACCCAGAAATCACCGGCAAATCCGCGGTAAGCGATATCCAGACGCGCAAAAAAACACTGCCGATCTTATATGGGTTGGAGAAAAGCTTAGAGTTTAAGAAAATGTGTGACAAAGAAAACTTACACGCTGAAGATGTTACACAAATGGCGGAGGCACTGGAAGCATGCGGGGCTAAGGCATATGTTCAATCAAAAACAAAAGCCTACACAGAAAAGGCTCTATCCAATTTGGAACGTTTATTTCCAAAGAAAAACGATGAAGCACAGGCGCTTATTGAACTTTCGGAGCGGTTATTAAATAGAAAATTCTAACCCCAAAAATTACTGTCATGCTTCTACTGCCAGTGATTGTCGTTGTTTTCGACTTCGCCACATTAACCATACAACTTGAGTAAGATGGGCAATGGTAAATGCCGCTGATGCAACGTAGACACCTTTATAAGCTTCTGTAATAATCCCTATGACCAGGATGATCAATAATCCCACCAAGAACATCCCCACAGCTTCAGCAACCACACCCGTGCGCTCCTGATTAACCACAATCCCTTGATAGAAACTGATGTACATACTAAAAAGACCTAATGGGATACCCATTGTTATGGTCATTCGTGCAATTTCCGCTTTTTCCGGTGTAAGATTAGCTATAGACGAAAACCAAAAATGAGATAACGGCGAAATAACAAAAGCAATTACAATTGCTGAGATGATCGCTGACATCTTGCATGCGAAACGACGCAAGGCGGGAAAGGAGTTCGGTTCCTCAAGCAAGGCCACAACAGCCTCATTGTACGCCACCCCGCCACTTCGAAACACAAACAACACACCGGTCACCACCGACCAAACCGCAAGAGATTCCAACGGATCAGGCATTCGTGAAACTGCACCGCTGATCACAGGCTGCCATAAAAGCCATAAGGAAGACGTTAGAGCCAAAGGGAAGTAAAAGCGAATAAATCGTTTCAAGGTCAATTGTTTCTCCGCTGGCGGCGCAGCCTTCATCTCGGGGATGATCTTGCGGACTCGCAAGCCGGCATAGGCAGCTTCTAAGGTTACGCCCAACCCCTGTGCCAGTCCAGCTAAGAGTGTGCCGGGGATAGTTTTTAGTATTATCCCCACAGTCAAAACGATGCTGACGGTTACTAAGCGGACCAGGGTTACTTCCCCAACTATTTTCGAATATCCAAAGCGGATCATTGCCCCTTGTTGAAAACGTCGATAGGCAATTCCAAAGCTCCATGGTATCAAACAGATCATGCCAATCCGTGCCGGCTCAACAACCTCCTCTGGCACCTGAAGGAGAACATTGACAACGAAATCATATAAAGGGGTAACAGCTACAATAAGATGTAAAGCGGAAAGTGATCCACCGAGAATTAGAGTGAACTTCCTGAGTTTCTGATAGGACTGCCAATCGCGGCTCAATGCCGTTGAAGCCGCCAGCAGCATGATCACAGGAGCTTCTATGGTCAAAGCGACAGAAAACGCCACACCCCCATAAGCTGCCAGATTAATTTCGGAATTCGCCAATCGGGCGATGATGGCGTTTATCGCCGGCAGCTCAATACTCATCATAAGCCAGCTTCCAGCCAGGGGGAGCCAGGTTTTCATTGTTCTTCTAAAGTTTAATTTTGTGTTTTGCCCAAGGTCATTTTGATTTATGCTCATTGATGTATCTCGATGTCCATTAAAAAACGCTGATTAACAGCACTACACTCAACCACAGTTTTCCATCATACCATATGTACAAATACTGAAAGAAATCTTTTCGGTTTAATTCCCTTCAATTTGAATTGTAATTATTTACAAACTGACAGTACTGAGCCTGGATTCAAAGGTATTATGATTCTCGCCATTTTTTACACCGGTTTTCCATTTTGTGTCAGAGTTTTCATTGCACCTTGCGCCATTAAAGCTACAGCATAGGGCAGACAGGTCTCATCAATATCAAATTTGGGATGGTGATGACCATAATCCATTCCCCTTTCATGATTTGCCGAGCCGACCATCACAAAGCAGCCTGGAATGTCCTGCATCATGAAGGAGAAATCCTCTGAGCCCATGGTTTGATGTGCGGAATCAATGATGGCATCCGGATCAACCTCCCGTACGACATCCATCATCAACGCCACCAGGTCAGGGTCATTCCGAACGGGGAAGGTCACTCGTTCGATGTGAATATCCGCTTCACAGCCCATTGTCTCAGCAATACCATCGATAATTTCATAAAATCGTTTTTTGACGGTTTCATACACTTCCGGTTTGAAAGTGCGGATCGTGCCGGAAAAAACCGCTTCCTGAGGAATGATATTAAAAGCCGATCCCGCGTCCACTTTACACACCGACACAACCGCACTCTCCAAGGGATTGATATTGCGGGAAGTAATGGTTTGCAGTGCGGTGATAATTTGTGCCACCGCTACAATGGGATCCACGCTCTGATGCGGTGCAGCGCCATGTCCGCCCCTGCCGGTGACCTTCACGGAAAAGATCTCCGCCCCCGCCATCGTCGGCCCTGGGGTAAGGGCATACCAACCCACCGGCTTGTCATTCCAGACGTGCATCGCCATGGAATAATCGGGTTTGGGATTCTCAAGGATGCCCTCCTGGACCATCTTTTTAGCGCCGCCCCCACCCTCTTCTGCTGGCTGAAACACAAACTTGATCGTCCCCTGCAGTTCCTCGCGTCGTTTCGCCAGGAGTCTCGCCACACTCAAGCCCACCGCCACATGGCTGTCATGACCGCAAGCATGCATCTTGCCGGGGTTTTCCGAAGCGTATTCCGCCCCGGTCTCCTCATGGATAGGGAGGGCGTCCATATCAAAACGCAGCAGGAGCACTGGCGCCTCAGCAGCGCCCTTTAACAACCCCACCACGCCTGTTTTTGCGACACCCTTAGTCACCTCCAGCCCCAATTCCTCCAAAGTATCCCCCACGATTTGGGATGTGCGGGTTTCCTCAAATCCCAATTCGGGGTGCCGGTGAAAATCCCGTCGGCGTTCGATCGTGTAGTTTTTAATTTCTAAGGCTTCGTCCAACATGCTCATGATTTTGATCTCCTGAATTTAATCCTTCGAAACTGCTCTTCATATTGTAATTCAGCTTTATCGCCCTCCGCCAGCCGTTCCAGCATCATCTTTTCAAAATTCTCCGGGTCGCCGATTTGGGATCTGTGCCGTTTCAAGGCTTCCATCCTGTCCTCCCAATGTTCGCTGACATCCAGGGTGACGTTCGGCTGATGGGTCAGGCTCATCCACACCTCATCCACCTCGTGCGGGTCAAGCCCTTCTTGGAGCAACTCTGGGAAAAAATAAGGGTTGCCGGCAGCGGGGAAAACAGCATCAATTACCACCTGCCCGGCATTGCGATGGTCGGGATGGTTAATGTAATGTTCGCTTGGGAAAGCATTGGTCGGGTCACAGGTCACGAGGATATCCGGTTCATATTTCCTGATCCAGCGCACGACCTCCCGCCGCATCGCCAGGTCAGGGATCAGGTAACCGTCCTCATAATCCAGGAAATCAACGGAAGAAACACCGAGGAACTCGGACGCGTTCTTTTGCTCTTCCACCCTAATCCGGCAAATTTCATCTCGTGTCTGATGATCATTCTCCGCCCCTTTATCTCCCTTTGTCAGGAGGACATAACGAACACGGTGCCCCGCTTTGATCCAGCGGGCAATTGTAGCGCCCAGAAAAAATTCCGGGTCATCGGGATGTGCCAGGATGATGAGTATCTCTTTTTGTGATTCCCAACCCTCTGAATATTCCATTTGGTATTGGATCCTCTATGCTGGAATTAAGATTGCTTTTTATCCGACCTGTTGCGGCGCGACTTGCGCCCTCGGTGATCGTTCGAGTTTCGGTCCCTTCTGTCTTTATTCGATCTCGAAGAATGATCGTTTTCGCGTTGCATCTTTTGATCCTCTGGTCGGCTAACGACCACATCGGGCTTCTCCCGTTTTCCTTCTCTTAAAGGTCCAACCTCTTCACCATTGGCAGAGCGCTTGGCTCGATCCAGTTCTTCCATGGAAAACTGGCGCGGCCCGATCTCAGGGATATCCACAATCACAGCCTGGCGCATGGGCAGGATCTGGATCACTCTCCCCTCACCCAGGGGTGTGAGAACCGTGCGCTTGCGTTTTGGCAGTGTTTTGATCGCATCCACGTACTGATCATATTCATACATCAGACAGCAGCGCAGCCGTCCGCACATCCCTGTGATCTCAGACGGCGTCAATGAGATGTCCTGCGTTTTCGCCATGCGGATGGAAATGGAGGAAAATTCCGTCAAAAACTTTGTGCAGCAGCGTGTTTCCATGCCGCACGCACCCATCCCGCCTATCAGCTTGGCAGCGTCTCTGGGGCCGATCTGGCGCAGCTCCACCTGGACATCCTTGACCATCTTCTGCACATCCTGTTGCAGCCGTTTGATGTTGTAATTTACCGAGGATTCACTGTTCAGCGCCACGAACAACCGCTCACCGTCCAGGGAATATTCCGCAGAAACAACCTTGACTGCACTCAAGCTGTTCTCGATCAGGTGTTGGCGAATGCGTTCTTTGATTTCTTCTTCTCTGATCGCCAGTGCCTTGCGCTGAAGCAGGTCTTTGGGCGTTGCCGGGCGTTCCACTGGTTTAAATGAATTCAAATCCAATTCCTTATCATCCAGACTGACCTGAGTGGTCGTGGCAAGCTGCAAGCCGCGGCTCGTGCGCACCACCACCGGGTCACCCGGTTTTAGATTTGGATACTGAGACGCGTCAAAATAGTAGTTCTTGCCAACGTCTTCAAATTGAACCCCTATAATATTGCTATAACTCATAAAACTGATTATATCATGCCGGTTTGTCTTATTTACGGATTTCCATGCTCATGCGGGAGGCAACGGACTCCGCCAGCCTGCGCATCGCCTGCGCACCAGGAGACTCCGGGTCAGCCACCACAACGGGATTGCCCTGGTCGCCACCCGCGCGGATCTTCTCGTCAATCGGAATTTCGGCTAACAGGGGCGCGACAGCCGTCCGAGCCAGATCCTGGCCGCCGCCCTCGCCGAAGATGCGCATCACAGTGCCGTCTTCCAGCTTGAGGTAGCTCATGTTCTCAACCACACCCAAAATGGGCACATCCATCTTTTTGAACATCGATACCGCCCGTGCCGCGTCGTCAAAGGACACCCGCTGGGGCATGGTCACCACCACGCCGCCGCTGAGGGGCACCGTCTGCACCAGCGAAAGCTGCACGTCGCCGGTTCCAGGGGGCAGGTCAACGATCAGATAGTCCAGCTCGCCCCAGTCCACATCCTGCAGGAACTGCTTGATGGCGGAATGAAGCATGGGTCCGCGCCAGATCAGGGGCTGCCCGGGCGCGACCATGAAGCCGATCGACATGACCTTCACGCCGTAGGCTTCCGCCGTCTGGATCTTCCCATCTTTCGTGGGCGGGAGCGCGTCCACGCCCATCATCGTTGGGACGTTGGGACCGTAGATATCAGCATCCATCAGCCCGACCTTAGCGCCGCTTTGCGCCAGCGCCACCGCCAGGTTGACGGCGATGGTGGACTTGCCCACGCCGCCCTTGCCGGAGCCGATGGCGATGATGTTCTTGATGGACAGGTCCTTGATCTTGGTATCCTGCGGCACCTGCGCGCCCATGGTGATATCCACGGACTCGACGCCATCCAGCGCCAGCACGGCTGCTTCGGCAGATTGCTTGATCTGCTCTTTGAGAGGGCAGGCGGGGGTAGTCAGCTCAATGGTGAAGGCGACTTGTGAATCTTGAACCTGCACATCCTTGATCATCTTTAGAGTGACCAGGTCTTTATTCAATTCAGGATCCATCACCTTTCTGAGGGCACCCAGGACGTGTTCTTTGGTGAGAGAGGGCATGAAATGTAATTTCCTTTCAAACTTCGCAGAGGAAGTGAATTGTGAATGGTGAATCGTGCATGGGCTAGGCGCGCAATAAGCCCGCCTGAACACACGCTCTCCATTTTACCCAGTTATGGGGGAAAAGGGTAATATAATAAGAAACAAATAAAAACTTAAAATTATAAGTGATATAATATCTATGAAATATTTTTAAAAAGAAGGGTAATAATTGATTAAAGAAATTGATAGGTTTACTGCAATATCTGATTCTGGAAATGAATATATAGTTGTTATTTATCAAAAATTCATAGATGCTTCTACTATGGATGATCCAAACAAATACATTCCTGGAATCAAATCAGCAAGAACTCTTGATGGACAACGATTAAAAAGGATCAATGGTAATTCTTTTGAGATAGTTGGAACAGGGGAAATCATTAGTCGGATATAGATCCAAGTCACGATTTATCTCAATCATCTCATACATATCCAATAACATAAAAGCCTTCCCCTTGAGCGCAGCGAAAAACCCGAAGGGTGCGTAGGGGAAGGTGCCGCGTAGCGGCGGATGAGGTGTTGTAATTTCACAATTCGCAACGCCTTCCCGCACACCACATTATTTCATACTCAAATATCGGTGCGCTCAAAACCGGAGCGCACCCTACCCAACTTACAAATACCTCTCGGTCAAATACTTCACATAATCAAAGTGTTCCCCCCGCAGCTCCTCCGCCATCTTGAGGATCAATTCCTGATAGGTCAGCGACGAAAAATGAACGCCGTCAGACCTGGCAATATCAGCAAAGGCATTAATTTCATCCCTGTGATCGGCGCTCTCCTTGCCAAAAACATCATAATAAAGATACAGCAGCTTGAAACCTGTCTTTCCATAGGAAGATTTCAACCCCAAGATATGTTTGATCAACTGCGCCGAATCGAGGTAGGTGTGCATGGCATGATCAGCGTAAAGAGCCCTGGCTAACTCATGCAAATGGGGGATATCCACCCATAACTCTTCCGCATTCAAATGAGCGGCTTTTATTTCACCTTTCTTACGATGGTTGTAAGGTTCTGTAAATTTGGATTCAATCGCAAAACATTTGAAAGGTGAACCCTCTACGTTGTGAATGAGGACATCAAGATGCGGCGGCGCGCCCCGAACACCCTTGATATAATTTTTACTTTCGAAAACGATCGTCTCAGAATAAACCTCATCCTTCCCGCAAAATCCGCAGAGGGAAGCGATCACAGGAACTTGATGTTTCTCTTCCCAATATTGAAAGACATTGACACTCAAGACGGATGAGGAATGGACCGCTTGCATTTTCGCTTGATGACTTCCCTTACAAGTCAGTTCGCTGCCGCTCCCATGTTCAAACGATTTCCGAACCGATTCGAGCAGAGGCGCAAATAAGTTGATATCTAATGCTGTCGTGTATCTGTGAAGTCCTCTATCACATTCACTGCCGATGAGGTTGATTCCCCTGTTCTTAGCCCATTGGACTTGTTTTTCGATAATATATTCATATGCGGATAACATTGAAAAACCCCATTTCGTATAAAAAATGCAAACCTTATACCATTATAACTCTGTTTTAAACACGTTAGGGTGCGCGGCGCCTTTATGCGCACAAAATCCCTTCATATTCAAATTTCTGGTGCGCACAACCGAAGTGCGCACCCTACTCGACCGTGACGCTCTTCGCCAGGTTGCGCGGCTGGTCCACATCCAAACCCAATAAGGATGCAATGTGATAGGCAAAAAGCTGCAAGGGGATGGTGGTCACCACCGGGCTGAGCAGCCAGGGGGTCTTCGGCACCCATAAAATATTCTCCGTCAAGTCGGGGATGCGTTCGTCACCGTCCGTCGCCACGGCGATCACCTCGCCGCCCCGCGCCAGTGCCTGCTCGATCTGGCTGATCATTTTGTCATACCAGGGGTCATCCGGCGCCAGCGCCATCACGGGCATAGAGCGGTCAATTAAAGCAATTGGACCGTGCTTCATCTCCCCTGCGGGGTAACCCTCCGCATGAATATACGAAATCTCTTTCAGCTTCAATGCGCCTTCGTAGGCAATGGGCATGTTGATCCCCCGCCCCAAATAGAGCATGTGTTTGGTGTTTTTGAACTTGCGCGCCAGCGCCTTCACCGCCGGCTCCCGATCCAGGCACTCGCCCACCAGCGTGGGGATTCCCATCAAATCCCCCACCAACCTCATGCGTTCACCTGCATCAATCACCCCGCGCAAATCCGCCAGGTAAACTGCCAGCAGATACATATCCACCAGAGGCGCGGTGAACGCTTTAGTCGAAGCGACGCCAATCTCCGGCCCCACCTGCATGGAGATACACCCATCGGCGATGCGCATAGCCTGCGAGCCGATGGCGTTAACATTCGACCACAGCAGTGCCCCCTTCGAGCGCCCCTCCTCCATCGCCGCAAGGGTATCCGCCGTCTCGCCGGACTGGCTGATGGCAAGAACAACGGTGTCCTCATCCACCAATGGGTCTGCGTAGCGGAACTCTGAAGCGATAGCCATCTCAACCGGCACCCGGGCGATGCGCTCGATCAGGATCTTGCCTACCATGCCAGCGTGGGCAGCCGTGCCGCAGGCAGTGATAAAGATCTTCTTGATGCGTTTGGCTTTCTGGGCGTCCAGGTTCAGCTCGTGCAGCATGACCCTGCCTGCGTCAAAATCCACCCTACCTGCCAGGGTGTCCGTCAGAGACCGCACCTGCTCGTGGATCTCCTTCTGCATGAAATGGCGGTACTCGCCCTTCTCCGCTGCAACAGGGTCCCAGGCAATGTTCTGCACACGGATTGCAACAGGATCCCCCTCCCGATCCATAACCGTCACCCCTTCTCGGGTGACGACCGCCATCTGCTGCGATTCGAGAAAAACGACCCTGCGAGTATGCTCAAGGATGGCGGGCAGGTCCGAGGCTATAAAATTCTCACCCTCGCCCAAGCCGATCACCACGCCGCCGGCGTTGCCGATACGCGCCGCGATGATCTTATCCGGCTCTCTGGAGGACATGACCACAATGCCGTGGGCGCCCTTCAACTTTTTCAGCGTCTGGCGCACCGCTTCCACCAGCGAATTTTCACTGACATAAAACTTCTCCACCAGGTGGACAATGGTTTCGGAGTCCGTTTCAGATTGAAACGCCACCCCCTCTGCGGCTAATTCCTCCCGCAGTACCAGGTAATTTTCCACAATCCCATTATGCACGACGACAAATGCTCCCGTGCTGCCGATGTGCGGGTGAGCGTTACGGGCATTTGGCTCGCCGTGGGTCGCCCAGCGGGTATGCCCAATGCCGATCTTACCGTGCAGGGGCGTTTCCCGCACCAAGGCTTCCAGGTGGCTCAGCTTGCCAGCATCCCGCCGTATTTCAATGTCGCCGTTGTCCAAAACAGCCACGCCTGCGGAATCATATCCCCTGTATTCCAACCGTTTCAACCCACTCAAGATGATCGGCGTTGCATCGCGCTCGCCAATATAACCCACAATACCGCACATAATACTGCCTCCAATTGGTCATTCAATAACCATGCGCTCATAGATGAGACCAGCACGCTGGTCACACCAAAACCATCATTCACTTGTCTGTATTATGGGAATCCAACTGCACTCATCGCAGCGGGAGGCATCCGCCGATCTCTCGATTTTCCTGAGACATGCTCAGTTAACCCTGATTTGCATCAGGGAACCTCCATCCTCGTCACCAGCCCGCAGTCATCGGGGCTGGCCAGGCGCTTTTTCTTCCCACGTCAAGGATCAAACCTCACCCCTCCTTAACCAACACTCAGTATAATTGAGTGCAAACCATTATACCCTAATCAGGTGAATCCGAAAGTCAAATTATGAATCAAGAAAAACCAGGGTTATCTCCTCAAAAATCGATCTATCTTATCCTGCAAGTTGTCATTGTCATCCTTTCGATAGCTGTCGGATACTTTGGGCATCGTTTCATCCTGCAATACGAAGGGGATTTGGGTCTGCTCATTCAAGCCCGGGACATCGTGCTGGACAATACCATCCTGGACTTGCCGGAGGACCCCGCCCTAGAATATGGCATGATCCGGGGCATGCTTCAATCGTTGGACGATCCTTACACTTATTTCGTGGAACCCGCTGAACACGAGGTCGAATCCGACCAGCTGACGGGTAATTTCGGCGGTGTGGGCGTGCGGCTGGAGCGGGATACCGAAAGCAATTGGCGGCTTTACCCCCTACCCGATTCTCCCGCGCTGGCAGCAGGGATCAAGGATAGCGATAGGCTGACCGCTGTGGATGACCTGGCGATCACCTCTGCAACAGACGAAACAACGCTAATGGCAGCTATCCGTGGCCAAGAGGGGGATAAAGTTAAATTGACTGTCTTAAGAAAAGGTGAAGAACTCACCTTCACCATCAAGCGCCAATCCGTCCCACTGCCATCGGTTTCATGGAATCTCCTGCCAGAAGCCCCATACATCGGAATGCTGCAGGTCAACCGCATTGCAGACAGCACCGCCGGTGAAATACAGGAGGGGATTGAAGACCTGACCGCCCAGGGCGCGGGGGGTTTCATCCTTGACCTGCGCGACAACGGGGGCGGTCTGGTGGACGCTGCCGTGGATATCGCCCGTCTTTTCCTCGAGGACGGCGTAATCCTGCATCAACAATTCAAAGACCAGGATGAAGAAATCTTCAGTGTTGAAGAGCCCGGGCCTTACACGGATATTTTCCTTGTTCTGCTGATTAACAGCAACACCGCCAGTTCAGCGGAGATCGTCGCCGGCGCTCTGAAAGCTCAGCAACGCGCAGTGGTGATCGGCGCACCAACCCATGGGAAGACCACCATCCAATATATCTTTGACCTGCAGGATGGTTCCAGCGTGCACGTGACCAGTGGGGAATGGTGGATTCCGGGCGTAAGCTTCCCCCTCCAGCCTGACGAATTGATAAGCGACGATCCGGAGGGTGTAAAAAGCATCCAAAAGGCAATTGAGGT
>Ga0307431_1001986_pt1 | contig 11078 bp, 9 predicted proteins | sample SalMarWE160170MG_FD_202155 | JGI IMG/M metagenome (GOLD analysis project Ga0307431, IMG submission 202155) | Salt marsh sediment microbial communities from the Plum Island Ecosystem LTER, Massachusetts, United States - WE1603-170 | ecosystem: Environmental > Aquatic > Marine > Intertidal zone >... | reverse complement strand
CTGATAGCAGCCAGAAGGTGAGAACTGGCGCTCTTCTTGGGAATGAAGCCAAACGCTCCTGCTTGCTCGCTGGCAAGGACGTTCTCATCATCATCATATTGGGATAACATTAACACCCTGACCTGTTCGAATTCCTTGGATATAGCCTTGGTCGCTTCCAGACCGTTCATAACCGGCATAACTATATCCATCAACACTATGTCGGGCAAGAGCTGGCGCGTTTTATCCGCAGCCTCTTTACCGTCTACCGCCTCTCCTACGACCTGCATATCTTTTTGCAGGCTCAAAAGGGCGCGGATTCCCTCTCTGACCACGGCATGGTCGTCTGCCACCAGCACTTTGATTCTTCTGGTTACCTTGTCCAGCAGCTTCATAATTAGAGGTACCAATGCGGCTGGGTCTATAGGCTTGCAGAAGTAATCTTCAGCCTCAAGCTTTAGCCCCTCGTGTCTCGCCCATCCCTTAAGCAGTTGCTTTTCCACCGGGGCATCGAGCACAATTATGGGCAAAGCGCTATAATTGGGACTTTGCTTGAGCCACTGGTGTAGGAGAAAGGCGTCCCCACGGGGCATCATTGTTCCCAGGATGACCAATTCGGGCTTTTCAGATCGTACAGCTTCCTCTGCATGTAGCCTATTGCTGGCAATAACTACTTGATAAGCCTTCGTTTCCAATGTGGTTTGCAAACCAGCAGTGAACTCAGCTTCATCATCTACAATTAGGATTCTCCCTCTCTTTTCCATCTCAACCTCCTTGTTGACTTCCAAGATTTGATGTTTTATATCAGTCAACTATACTGTAATATAGGATAGATGATATCTACTGAAGACGAAAGAGGTGTTCACCCTAAAACATGGGGGGATAATACCTTGCTTCTCCTGGATCGGTTACCTGATTTGTAGGGGTTGAAGCTCTTCCCAGAGGGTTGGCTTTAATAGGATTGTTAGCTATGGGGGCGAAGCAGCAATAATCTTAAACGCTAGTAATTCCCTTGCGCAGGGCATATTTAACCAGGTCAACACGGCTGTGGAGATCAAGCTTAGCCATAAGCCTGGTCTTGTGCCCCTCTACCGTTTTAGGGCTGATTACTAGCATATTCGCTATTTCTTGAGTGGTGTGATCCTCCGCCAGTAACTTGAGCACATCTTTTTCGCGGTCGGTCAGTTCGTCATAAGGGTCGTGACTCTTCCTTGTGCTGGCTCCATGTTGATAGTCCACAACCAGGTGCTTGGCCACAGATGGGGACAAGAACGAGTCCCCACGGTATACGGAGCGAATACCGGATGCAAGTTCCGAGGATGCGGCAACTTTGCTAACAAAGCCGCTGGCTCCGGCCTCGATAACCGGGAATACATACTCCTTATCATCGTACTGAGTGAGTGCCAGCACTTTTGTAGCAGGAGCATCCTTACATATTCGGCGCGTTGCTTCCAGTCCGCCCATGATGGGCATAGCTATGTCCATAAGCACTATATCTGGGTTTAATTTCTTGACCATCTCCAATGCTTCCATTCCATTGGCAGCCTCGCCTACTACTTCTATATCTGGTGTTAGCCCCAGCAGGACGCAAATACCATCCCGTACAATGGCATGGTCATCAACCACTAATACGTGTATCTTCTGCATCGTCTGTGATCCAGGTTAGGGGAACCCTAGCTGTAGCTGTAGTCCCCTGCTCGGGCTGAGAGTTGACTGAGCAGTTGCCACCAAGTAAGCGCACCCTTTCTTTCATACCGAACAGGCCGGCACCGCGCCCACCCTCTTCTATCCCGGTGATCTGGGAGACGTTAAAGCCCTTGCCATCATCACTGATGGAAAGGATGAGTTCATTACCTTCGCGCTTTAAGGATATGGTGACGTTTTTGGCTTGGGAGTGTTGCACAATATTGCCGATCGCTCCTTGAGCCCAGCGAAAGAGCCCCACCTCCATCTCTGGCGGAATGGACTGTTCGACATCATCGAATTCGAAGGAAACATTGATACCTAGGGAAGTAAGGTTAGATTCAGCATGCTGACGAATGGCAGGAACAAGGCCGAGCGTGTCCAGGAGAGCAGGGCGTAGGTCAGCTATTAGTCGGCTCACCTCACTGCCTATCTGGGTCGCCAGCGAGTGTACTTTGTTTAACCTAGATTTAAACTCGGGGTCTTGGATCCCAATCATGTCCGCCATTTCTATTAGCGCTTGTAAATTAAAAGTTAGTCCAGAAAGTGACTGACTGGTCTCATCGTGCAGTTCCCTGGCAATTCTCCTGCGTTCCTCCTCCTGAGCTAATAGGACCTGCTGTGCCAACTGTCGGTACCTTTCCCTGCTTTTCCTCAGTTGTTCGTATAACATTGCTTCCTCTATGGCAACGCCCACTTGGTCGCCAATCGAGTGTAGGAGGTGCATATCATGCTTGGTGAAGTGGTGCGTCTCATGGCTGGCAACATTAATAACACCCAACACAGCTTCTTTGGCTCGGAGAGGAACGCTGAGCCACGCCTTTAGACCCTCTCGGCGCACCCATTCAGGTCGAGCGGTACGTGGGTCTGCGGAGATGTCCTCCAGTAAAATTGACCTGCCGCTTTGAGCTACCTTTCCGGCGATCCCCTCACCAACTTTGAGATGCATCTCCTTGGTATATTCAGCGGACAGCCCTCGATAGACCCGATAGGACAGCGTTTGTGTTTCTTGGTCCAGGAGCAGGATTCCTCCACTGGTTCCATTCATGATATTCAGCACATTGTCCAGAGCCACCTCGAGGATAGCATCTAGGTCTCTGAGGCTGCTGATTGCTGCTGAGACACGGCTCAACGCTACAAGGTCATCGGCCGTGCTCTCTGAGTCAGCAGATGGAATAGATATGTCTTTCTCCGTGCGCATTTTTGCTCCTTAACTACCGAAATGGCTTATATATTGTCCGTGTACCGCTGCTAAAAGCAAGGATATACGAAGCTCCGTACTCTGTCAATCTCAATGACAGGATGCGAAGGGTTCAGGCTCATAGTGACGAAGCGGGGGTCACTGTACTCAGGGCTTCGACTTAATGCAATGACGGGTGTGCTAGGGAAGAAGCGATATGTCACTAATATAATCTGGGCTGGCGTAAAGGGTTGACTGCTGCTACGGCAGATGCTAGCATCTGACAGACCACGGCAGTCAGGCTAATTTCAAGCTTAGCAACATAGCGGTCAAGTGGTATTTTAGACTATTAAGCGCCTGTCTGTCTGAGAAAGGAGGTCAAACGATGGCTTTTGAAATTACCAGCACTGCATTTGCCGCAGGGGAGAAGATCCCCCGTAAGTTCACCTGTGATGGCGATGACATCTCACCGCCACTTCAGTGGAACGATCCACCCCCGAATACCCAGAGCTTCGCCCTCATCTCCGATGACCCCGACGCGCCAGTTGGTACATGGGTACACTGGGTACTCTATAACCTGCCGGGCAAAACCACATCCCTGGCGGAGGCTGTACCGTCCAAGGATGAATTGTCCGACGGCAGCCGGCATGGTCGAAGCAGTTGGGGGCGGTCGGCCTACGGTGGCCCCTGTCCGCCCGGCGGCACACACCGCTACTTCTTCAAGCTCTATGCCCTGGATATGGTACTTGAACTCGCTGCCGGGGCTGGCAAGGAGCAGTTGCTTAAGGCGATGGAGGGACATATCCTGGCTCAAGCGGAGCTCATGGGGTTGTACGCCAGGTAATAGTCGCTTTTGCCTACATGCTATGTCTACAGCTCGGGGGTGAGAGTGCAAGCACTGGTTGATGTGGAGTAGATGAGAAACACTTTATTATCGTTGCTTGAGCTTTGCCAGTGCGGCGCGAGTGACGTCAGGATGGTCGGTCAGCACAGCGTCAACGCCGATCTCAAGATACCATGGCAGCCGGTCTTCCGGTGTTGGGTCCAGCGGACAGACCCACAGGTTATTCTGACGGGCGATTTTCATGTAATCGGGATTACTCTTCATTGCATTGTATGTGGTGCCAACGCCATTGCCAGCGAAGGTAGGGTTGGGGCTGTACATACTGACTTCGCCGATCCAGACGGATGGCTCGACCTGGCGGGCAGCCCACAACAGACCGGAATCGAACGATAACAACATCAGTGTGCCCGTTTCGATGCGGGGGCGTATCATGTCGATCAATTGGGCGGCACGCTCTGGCTCACTGAAGGATGGGTCCTTAAGCTCCAGGGCCAGGGCCACATCGGCAGGGGTAAAGTCCAGCAGCTCTTGCAGGGTGGGGATTTGTTCATCAGGATACTTGGCTTCGTCGAACTGGCCGCAATAGGAGCGCTTCACGTGTACGGTTTTTATTTCCTTCAGGTTCTTTTCGGTAATGGCACCGCTACCGTCGGTAACGCGGTCTAACGTGTCATCATGATGGCAAACAATGATGCCATCCTTGCTGAACCACAGGTCAGTCTCCAGAATGTCGGCGCCGCTGTCAAACGCCAGTTGGAATGATGCGAAGGTGTTTTCTGGCGCATGGACTGGATCGCCGCGATGAGCCATCAGCAGAGGACGAGGTCGATCTTGTAGCTTGTTCATGATACTCCTTTACATAATCGAAGTTTATGAATTAGGTTATCCCAAAGTGAGCATGGAGTCCGAACCACACTATAAGAGTTCGTCTTTACTATTGCAAGCCTCCTTCTCCTCAAGCCACTTCTCCGTCCCGATTTCCTTTCTTCTCATAAGGTCACTCTGTCGCTGGAGCAAGGATTTATTAGCCTCTTCTTCGCTCAGGGAGGGGTCGCGTAGTTCGGTGAATGTTCCGCAGGGGAATTCATTACACAGTCCACAGTGTTCTAGCTGCTTTTCGTTGATACAGCAATTGTAAAGTGGGCAAATTTCGACCTTCATTTGGGTTGTCCAGAAGGGCTTACCTTCCACATTGCCACATCCGCGGCATTGCGTGTCGAGGTATTCGCAGGCTCCGCAATATATTCCGCACACCGGTGCCAAATTCTTATCTGGCATATTCTTCGTGCTCCTCTTTGTTTTGTTTTTGATTTTGTCGACACTTTGCTCTATGGGGTGGTGGTATAAAACGGTTTCCCTTCGTGGTGGCAGAGGAGTTGTACCACATGGCGACCGGAAGAGAGGCAGGGAGAGACGCCGCCGCCAGGCATCACCCACTGGCCCGCCATGTAGAAGTTGTCTAAGCCAGGCAGTGTCTTGGCTACTACGGTGCTTAGCACTTCTGGGGTTGGCAACCAGCCCATGTAGGCCCCATTATGGTTCAGGGTGTAGCGCCAGGTGGTGTAAGGCGTGGCCACGTCGACCACCTCCACCAGTGACGAGATACCCGTATAGTGCACCTCTAGCCGCTTCAGCACCTGCCCGGCAACCCGTTCCTTCTCGGCTTCGTAGCGTGGCTGGTCCTTCTGCAAATCGTTCCACCAGTCCCACTCCGTCTTAAAAGAGGCCTGGATCACTGTCTTTCCTTCTGGGGCAAACCTTGAGCTGTAATTGAATATGCGGATTGTGATTGTATCGATGTATTGGTTACCCGCTCTGAAGGGCTGCCGAAGATTGATGACGGTCAGCCATGGTTCACCAGTGAATTCACGGTTGACTCCGAAGCTGACCATCATCGTGGGGCGTATCAGCATCCAATTCGTGTACCGTTTCTCAATCTCGTCGTCTACGTAGCGCCCGCCCAGCATCTTGAAGATGGTGCTATATCCGTCGGCTGCGGAGACGACGACGTCGGCGTGTTGCTTACTGCCGCTGGCCAGATGCACGCCTACCGCCCGGTCGTTTTTCACCAGAATCTTGTCTACGGTGGCATTGTAGGTGACCCGTCCACCCAAGTCCTTGTAGCGTTTCTCAATGGCCTGGATAAAGCCAAGGCATCCCCCTTCCAACAACCCCAACTGCCCGTCGGCGAGCAGTCCCAGAAGCATGAATAGGAACCACACCGGTACCTCCGGCAGGAACAGGTTCTCGATCACTTGACGCAGCCACGGGTCATGAATGGCCTGTACATAGTCGGCTACGGACTCGCCGTACCTAGTGCTCATGTATTTGAACACACGACGTATGTTCCAGATTTGTTTGAGTCGCTCCAGGCGGCCCACCATCTCGGGCGGCTTGCTCATCCCTATCTCACTCATATCGAGGCCCTGGGTGGCGCGAGCGCCAGCGATCAATTCGTTAATCACCCGGGCGTCGCCTGGCGAGAAAGCCTTCAAATCATGGGCTAGGCGGTCTAGATCCTGCGTAACCTCCACGGTACGCCCGCTGGCTTCGTCGCTGAAACGGGCATAGGTAGTTATGTCGACGAAGCGGTTAGCCTCGGCGATGCTCAGCTCACGGTACAGCTCGTGGAGCGCTGCGCCCGGTTTGTGGCCCATGATGAAGTGGATGCCGCGGTCAATGGCATAGCCATTGCGTTTCCAGGTTGCTGCCACGCCACCCGGCACGGCGTGGTGCTCGAAGATATGGCTGCGGTAGCCGTTCATCTGGGCGTAGCAGCCAGTGGATAGGCCGGCCAGCCCGGCCCCGATGATGATAATCGATTTCTTGGTCACTTCTCATCCTCCATTCGGGGTAGGTTGTGCCATCCTAAAGGTTCTCGATAGGCACTGGCTCGACTGGGTCGGCCAGCTCGAAGCCAAAGATTTTTGAGTAAAAATATAGCTCAGCGTCAAGGGCGCGCTTGATATTCTCGGCGCGGCGGAAGCCATGCTGCTCACCCTCGAACGGGACGTAGGCGACAGGCACGCCCTTGGCGCGCAGCGCCTCGACCATCTTCAGCGCCTGGTTGGGCGGGACCACTTTGTCATCGAGTCCCTGAAAGAAGATCACCGAGCACGAGAGGCTGTGGACGAAGCTGATCGGTGAACGTTCATCGTAGAGGTCACGGCGTTCGGGATATGGGCCAATCAGTCGGTCCAGGTAGTGCGACTCGAATTTATGTGTCTCCTTGGTTAGCGCTTCAGGATCGCTGACGCCGAAGTAGCTTGCCCCGGCCTTGAAGACGTCGCGGCAGGTCAGCGCGCAAAGGGTAGTATAGCCGCCAGCGCTGCCTCCCCTGATGGCGAGTCGGCCAGCATCGACTTCATCGCGCTGGATAAGGTAACGTACGCTGTTCACGCAGTCGTCCACATCTACGATGCCCCACTGACCATCGAGCCGCTGACGATACGCCCGGCCGTAGCCGGTGCTTCCACCGTAGTTTACATCGAGGACTGCGATACCGCGACTGGTCCAATATTGGACCATCAGGTTGAGCGTGCTGGAAGTCGCACCTGTTGGCCCACCATGGCTCATGACGAGGAGTGGTGGTCGCTCACCAGATGGTGCCGTGTAGTCGCCATTATTTGGCGCGTAGAAGAAGGCGTGCGCCGTCAGCCCGTGCTCAGTGGGGAATTCAATCGCTCGCGGCATCGACAGGTACTCAGGCTCAACTGTGACATGGCTAGAGCGACGCAACACCTTCAGTTCGTGCGTGACAAGGTCAAGCTGGACGACCGATGTGGGTTCGCTCGGTGAGCCGGCGAGGAATACAGCAAGTCCCGGCGCTGCGCGGAGAAATCCAATGGAGGTATAAGGGGTCTCAACCTCCGCGAACTCGCCGGTCGCCGTATCGAGGCTTGCCAGATGCCATTTCCCATGCTGGGCGTATGTGCAAATAATGCGGCTCTCCGATTCGAAGGCATAGGTGGACATGCGGAAGAGCCACTGCGGTACACCAAACTCGGCCTCTGTATTGACCATCGGTTCGATCCGCCCATCGCGCCAGCGATACAGATTCCACCAGCCGGTTCGGTCTGAGACAAAGTACAGGATGCCGTCAGAAGACCACTCCGGCTGAAAGATAGATTCGTCGATGCCACCCGCCACTTGCTGGGTGTGGTCAATTGAGCCATTTTTTCTTATCTCACCAACCCATAGCTCGGTTCCATCCCATGGCATGTTGGGATGGTTCCAGGTGAGCCAGGCCAGGCGGGATCCATCGGGGCTGAGCCGCGGCGATGAGTAAAAATCATTTCCAGAGACCAGCACCTGACCATCATTGCCGTCATCAAGAGCAAGGCTTACCAAGGTGTTGACCGCTTGGCGTTCAGCATCGGTATGGTCTTCCCGCACGCAAACCATCTGCCTTCGGCGCCGATTGATGATACAGTCGGCATAGCGCAAGTCCGCCTCCGTAGTGATTGGCCGTGGCTCTGATGCTGGGTCCTGACGGTACAGGTGTTGATCGATGAAGTTGGAGAAATAGACCGTGCCGTCGGCGACGACGAATGCGCCGCCGCCGTACTCATGCACCCGTGTCTGGGCGCTGAAGGGTGGTGGTGTAACGTCGGCCATTTGCCCATCCGGTGAGCGTCGCACAACGACGTACCGGCCGCCCTCTGCCGGGCGCATCTCCACCCAGTAGATATCTTCGCCGTCGAGGGCGATCTGCCCCAAGCTGATCGTTTCAGAGACAATCAGGTCCGATGTGATTGGCGATTTCCAGGAGCCGTAGGGCGCCACTTTGGCTTCTGTCATCGTATCTATCCTCCTTGGCCTGCTGGTAAGCGAAAAGATAGCGCCAGTGCAAATGCGATAGGCGCATGTTGAGAAAGTGCTTTCCCTTCAACATCGGCACAGAAGTCAAAAACTGTATTTTCCTATCTGAGGATGTTGAGCGCTCCGATATTATATGGCCTTGATGAACAATATTGACTCTTGTTTGTCTGCAATGGTGGGTTGTTGTCAACCTGTCGATGGGAGCATTTTTTGTAAATGTGTGATAACTTTCTCGGCATAGAAGAGGGTCACTGCAAGGCGAATCTGTACGAAGACAAGCACGGTCTGTCAGGCGGACCTATTGCTAACGGCACTCCTTTTCACCTCTGGGAAAACTCTGCGAGCGCTCTCATCAGATCCTATTTCTACTTCAACAATAACAGCAAAGGGGCCTCTAAACTCCGACTGCAGGTTTCGCCATTGCCTAGCAAGATACCAAGCGGAGCCGGATGTCCCCCATTCTCCCAAACCGGCACACGCGAAGAAGAAATAACCCGGGAATCGCAGGTTAGGGATTTTCAGGATAGCGCCATAGTCCTTCTTTACCGATCCCTGGATGTTTTCGAACTTCTTGTCAGACTTCTTGTCACGAATGAAAGTGGTATTTCCTTCTTGCCCGAATTCCACAAATCTATTGTTTGGCTCACGTAGCATCAAGTCGGTTATTTGATTGGATAAGGGACCACCCAAACAAATAATTGTTCGGTTCAGGTTTGCGAATGCAGTCGTATCATCCACAACTGTAACAGGCCTTCTTCGATACGGCCTAAGCAAGTTGATAATGTACGAAGCGGCGCGAATTTCACCGCCGCCAGTTATATTTGGCCCAGGTCCAACCAGTTGCAGTGCTCTGCCGTCATGATAGCGTTTGACATAGCGATAAGAAGGTGGATCTGGTTGTGTCTGCCGGGAATCGGTCAGCGCTCCGTAAGATATTATAAGATTTTGGTCGAGTGCTGCCTTTCCCCAGAAACGATGCATGAGAACATTGCGATACGGTCTACGAACAAGTCCAAAAGAAAGCCCGAGCAGAAAAACAATAACCCCTGCAAGTAAAAAGATTATCGCATATATCCAGACTTCGTCCATGGTAACCCCCTTCTGTGCCAGTAGCACACCACAACCACATAGAAGAACTGTTGGTTCCTCCAATCCACTGCCGCAAAACAAGTTATAGCATCTGCTTCACTGAGTGTCAACAACGTTGGACTTTTGCAGGTTTTTACGAGCCCTCAGATTATGCATTAGACGCAGGCTGATGTGCCAACAACGTTGCATCATAGCAACAGATTGAGGAGTTGACGCCCATCCTTTTACGGACTGAAGAATTGCTTGAACGTGTAACTCAATGATTGAAATCGAGCGGCTCGAAGTCCAGGCAAACCGGGGCTGGAGGGTTAATGCCTAAAATCCCTCCTTAAATGCCCCGACAACCACGAAGTCTTGGCCATCTGCCCTGACACAGTGCCACTCCGCTTCCCATTGCTTCACGTCGTCCTTTAGGGGTTGTATTGTAAAATCATAACTTCCGCTAAAGTAGTCGCTGGGAGCGACTTCACCCGAGCCCCAAATTTCTACAATATCTTCCTCGGAGATGAGATATTCAATATGTCCATCTCGATTGTAGAATTCCACCTTCTTTATAGTAATCGTTTCCGTTGACCCGTTGAATAGCTCAAAACCAAGCCGATGAACATATTCACCTATCGTAACTGCTGCCCATAATGAATTGGCAAAGATTTCTTCGGTGGTTGGCGTAGATGTAGGTGTAGGCGTTGCCATGGATGTTGGCGTAGGCGTCGCTTTAGGCTCAAATCCACCAGTTGCAGCGATCGTCGCTATCACGGCTATGGCGATTACGACAGTAATTAGCAACGCCGGAATTGCTTTCTTAATGCATCACCTCCTGGTTAATCCACTGCACATAAATAAAACGCTGCCGTTTGCTTCGACTTTGAGCAGACGCTAAAACGCTACTACCCTGGCATTGCGCTGTCAAGAGCCTGATAAGGTGAAACTGTTGCCAAAAGCGTGCCAAATAGTGCATTCTAAGTTTGCGCCAGTGTTGGAATAGGCTGCAAATCCCAATTTTCAATCCGTTAAAAAGTTTGTCAAGGAAGATATTATGGGGAAGCTGCTCTGGGAACCATCGGAGAAACGAAAGAGAGACGCCAACATAACCGCATTTATAAATTTGATGAATGGACGGTATGGACAAGACTTCCATTCCTATGGGCAACTGTATGACTGGTCGATAAACAATATAGCCGATTTCTGGGCCTGTATGTGGGACTTTGCCCAGATAAAGTCCTCTGAAGGCTATGAAACAGTTGTTGACGATGCCAGCAAAATGCCGGGGGCAAAGTGGTTTGTTGGGGCCAGGCTCAATTTTGCCGAGAATCTGCTGAGATACAGGGATGGTCACACAGCTTTCATATTCCGTGGGGAGACCGAAAAATCAGCTAGGCTGAGCTATGCAGAGCTATATGATTCGGTGGCACGTCTGGCGAAGTCACTTCGTGAGATGGGGGTCGCCCCAGGAGACCGGGTAGCTGCCTATATGCCCAACAT
>Ga0307431_1001985_pt1 | contig 11084 bp, 6 predicted proteins | sample SalMarWE160170MG_FD_202155 | JGI IMG/M metagenome (GOLD analysis project Ga0307431, IMG submission 202155) | Salt marsh sediment microbial communities from the Plum Island Ecosystem LTER, Massachusetts, United States - WE1603-170 | ecosystem: Environmental > Aquatic > Marine > Intertidal zone >... | reverse complement strand
ATCTGAGGGTGCGGTTTCAGGATTTCGACCGGGACTCCGTTGCTGATATCAAGAACATCACTATACCTTCGCCCGTCGGCCCCCAGATCCCTCTCTACCAGATTGCCAGCATAGGGCACGGAAAGGGACCGGTTGAGATCACCAGGGAGAACCAGGAGAGGAAGGTCACGGTAAAGGGAAACACCTTCGGCAGGGATATGGGAAGCGTTGTTCGGGATATCCAGAGAAAGGTTGCGCAGATGCAGCTTCCCGATGGATACTTCGTTAAATTCGGGGGGCGGTATCAGGATATGGAGGAGGCCTTCTCATCGCTCGCATGGGCACTGGTTATTGCGATCCTCCTGGTCTACATGATCATGGCCGCCCAATTCGAGTCGCTGCTCACCCCCTTTGTGATCATGTTTACCGTGCCCATGGCATTTATAGGTGTGGTGGCGGGACTTCTGGCCTTCGGAAAGACCTTGTCCGTGCCCTCTGTCATGGGCATCCTGATCCTCACGGGCATTGTGGTGAATAACGCGATCGTTATGATCGACTACATCGAAAGACTTCAAAAGAAAGGGACAGCCTTTGCAGAGGCCATTGTAGAAGGGGCGGTGGTGCGGGTCCGGCCGATTCTGATCACCGCGATCACCACCATACTCGGCATGCTGCCCATGGCGCTGAGCCAGTCCGAGGGGGCAGAGCTCAGGTCACCTATGGCAGTGGCGGTGGCATCAGGGCTTCTTTTCTCCACCTTTCTTACCTTGTTCGTTATCCCCATCGTATACAGCATGGTGAAGAAGGTCTCATACAAGCTCCCTATTCCTTCCCCGCTTGCTTGAGCGCGTCCATGTATAACTTGTAGAACTTGTCGTTCTCGGAGATGCCCTTTTTCAGTATCAGCCGTGTATTAGGGAGATCCTCAGGGTTTACCACCAGGTTTGCGCTCATAGCAAAGGCCATCATGTTGTCCATGGTCTCGAACCTTTTGCTGACGAGCACCAGATAGATCCCCCTCCTCACGCTCATGGAAACGTGGTTAAGGTAATTGATTACGGCGTTGCCATCGAGGCCCTTTCCGTCGAACCCATCAGAGAGTATGATGATGTCAAAGGGATGGAGGCGTATCTTGGACATCGCATCTTGTAAGTTCAAGGGCTGAATAACTTTATGGTTGAGCTCCTCCAGGGCAGAGGTCATCTGGGAGAGGTACAGCTCATCGGTTTCCAGAACGAGTGCCAGCTTCACCCCTTCTTCAAAGAATTCCAGAGGGCTGGTGTCATCCTCGGACTCGGAAGAAAAGTTCTTATCGGTCTCATCCTCTTTTTTTGGCCCAGCCTGCCTTAGATCCAGATCCCTCGTATCCACCTTTATCCTGGCCTTACATTTGGGGCAGGTAATGTTCACCACCTGATTTGTCGGCAGCTTCTCATCGGGTACATGTAACGTGGTGCCACAGGAACTACAGGTAATATCCATAAGTCATTGCCTCTTGTAATAGCAGAACTTTACCTCAAACCAACTGCGTTGGTTAAAATGTAACCCAAATCTCTTGAATCATGTGGCTTAGGGCACAGGGTCCACGGCGTATGGAGCACGACCTTATGCCTTCAGTTTTTTTCATATCATCCTCAATCGATTACAGAAACGGGACGTAAGCAATAATAAGGGCATGCTTGTATACGCAAGGGTTGACAATGTTGCCGGAGCCGTTATCGTCTTGATTCATCCGCCCCATATGCCCTGTCAATCTCAAGACCTTCTATGGAAGTGGTCTTCTCCCCTCTCTCAGACTTGATAGCACCCACAATCCTCCCCATCGTCGACCTGCGTGAGGCATAGGCCATAGCTGTTTCTTCGGTGATAAACCCGTTCTGGAAATGTTCGGCTATGCACTGATCAAAGGTCATCATGTGAAAGGCCTTGCCTCTCTCCATCACATCATAGAAGGTCTTCTCCTCGGTCTCGCCGTGGAGTATCATATCCTGGACCAGCAGGTTTGAGCCCACTATCTCAAAGGCGGCTACCCGACCACCTCCGATCTTGGGCATGAGTCTCTGGCACACGACCCATCTTAGCGTATCTGCCAGCCGAATCCTCACCAGCTGTTCCTCTTCCTGGGCGAACATGCCCAAGATGCGGTTGATAGTCTGGCCTGCATTCACGGTGTGAAGGGTGCTCAGCACGAGGTGACCGGTCTCTGCTGCAGTGAGGCCTATTTCAACGGTTTCCCTGTCCCTCATCTCGCCCACGAGAATTACCCTTGGGGCCTGCCGTAGTGCGGCTCGAAGTCCTGAGGCAAATGAATCGAAATCGGTGCCCATCTCCCGCTGGTTGAAGGTGCCTTTTTTCTGAGCGTGGATATACTCGACCGGATCCTCGAGGGTCACCACATGTGCCTCCCTTTTTTCGTTGATCTCGTTGAGGAATGCCGCCAGGGAGGTGCTCTTGCCGCTTCCCGTGGCGCCGGTTACCAAGATTATGCCATTCAGCTCTTCCGTCATCCTGTAGAATGCCTGAGGCAGCTTCAGCTCTTCGATGGTAGGAACCCGCGTGGCCAGCTGTCTCATCACCACGGAATAGCATCCCTTCTGTGAGAATACGTTGACCCTGAATCGTGCCTTGCCCGCCAGCTGATAGGAGAGGTCGCACGAACCCTCGGTGAGCAGCGTCTTGATAAGCCTCCTGTCGCCCCCGATCAGGTTAAGGGCGAAAGTCTCTGTCTGGAACGGGGTTAATCGGTTGATAGGAGGGTTCAGTTCGACGGGTTTCAGCTGCCCTGAGGACTCAACCTGAAAGGACTTATCTACCGTGATGTTCAGGTCTGAAACGTTGTCATGCGATTCCAGCATGGTCCCCAGGATATGGTCTATCTCGTTTCTTCTCATTTCAAAATCCCCTCATAGATCGTTTTGTGTTTATTCAGTTTCTTGGGTTTGTGGTGTCAAAAGCCTATGAACCTTACAAACCCGATAAACACAACAAACCTCAGGCTTAAGCCTCGGTAAAGTCCTCAGGAGGCTTTTTAAGAAACGGCATGAATTTAGCCTTGTCGTAACACTTTGCGTATGCCTCCTCTGCGAATATCTTTTTCTTCTGGAGCAGTTCCATAATAGAATCATCCATGGATTGCATCCCGTATTTCTTTCCGGTCTGGATGGAGGATGGGACTTGAAAGGTCTTTCTTTCCCTGATGAGGTTTCTTACCGCTGGGGTAGCGATCATGATCTCGAGTGCTGCGACTCGCCCTGTCAGATCCGACCTCTTAAAAAGCGTCTGGGATATTACCGCCCTGAGCCCGTCTGATAGGGTGCTTCTGACCTGGTCCTGCTGCTCGGTGGGGAAGACGTCTATGATTCGGTCCACTGTTTTGGCGGCGGAGGAGGTATGCAGGGTGCTGAACACCAGATGGCCTGTGGATGAGGCCTCAATGGCGAGCTCTATGGTTTCCAGATCCCTCATCTCGCCGACCAGTATGATATCCGGATCCTCGCGAAGCGCACCGCGGAGCGCGGCGGCAAAGGATCGGGTGTGAATTCCCACTTCCCGGTTATTTATGAAGGCCTTCTTGCTCTGGTGGACGAACTCTATGGGATCCTCCACGGTGATAATATGATCCTTTCTGGTCTTGTTTGCCTCATCTATTATAGCTGCGAGCGTGGTCGACTTCCCGCTTCCCGTAGGACCGGTGACCAAGACGAGCCCTCTCGGCAGGGTTGCGAGCTGTTGTATGACGGAGGGGAGCCCGAGATCAGCGCACGTGCTGATTTTATTGGGTATTGCCCTGAACGCTCCTGCTACGCCGTTTTTCTGCATGAAAAAATTGGCCCTGTATCGGGCAAGCCCGGGTATCTCGTAAGCAAAGTCCACATCACCTGTCTCTTCGAATACCTTGACCTTGTGCTCAGGGGCGATCTCGTAAAGCATTGCCTTGAGGGTATCGTTATCCAGGATCTTGTACTTTACCCTCTCGAGTTCTCCCTGTATCCTCAAGATTGGCTGATTGCCGGCAGACAGGTGGAGATCGGATGCACCCTGATCATCCATGAGCTTAAAGAACGCGTCGATTTGCGCCATAACCTTCTCCTTTAAAAAATACTTATTGAGACCTTATGGCTATACCATACACAATGGATTGTTTAAATTCAATACCTACATTGCAACGGAAAATATGCCTTTCCCCTCGGATACGACGATCCTTCGGCGGAATGAGAAAGGGGTTGACATGAAGCGGAACTTACACTATACATGGTGCCCTTTTGGAAACATGTAAGAAATGCAGCAGAGAGGACCGCAGTGGCCAATGAAGATACCATAGTAATCAATGGAATGGAATACGGATTTTCTCCAGGGGAGACGATCCTAGAAGTTGCAGAGAGAAACGGCATAGACATCCCCACCATCTGTCACCTGGAAGGGGGTACGCCTACCGGTGCCTGCAGGATGTGCGTGGTTGAGGTAAAGGGTGCCCGAAATCTCCTCCCATCCTGTGCAACACCGGCCGCTCCCAATATGGTGGTGGAGACGGAGTCAGAGCGGGTGGTGCGCTCGAGAAGGATCAACATAGAGCTGCTGCTGGCCTCCGGCAATCACAATTGCCTGACCTGCGAGGCCAACGGGAACTGCCAGCTCCAGGAACTTGCTTACAGGTATAAGGTTGAGAAGGTTCGTTTCCCGCAGAGTGCCGCAAGATACCCTACCGAGACGGAAAATGCATTCATCGTGAGGGATTTCTCTCGCTGTATCCTCTGTGGTCGCTGTGTCCAGGCGTGTAATGAGGTTCAGGTCAATAACGCCATCTCCTATGGGTACAGAGGGGCTGCTACCAAGATCGTGGCAAAGGGCGACCTTCCCTTACATATATCGGATTGTGTATTCTGCGGGGAGTGCGTTCAGGCCTGTCCCGTAGGAGCCCTGGTAGAGAAGCAGAGCAGGTTCAAGGCGCGCCAGTGGGAGGCAGAGAAGGTTCGGACCACGTGCGCATACTGTGGAGTGGGTTGTCAGATCTATTTGCATGTAAAGGACAACAGGATCGTCAGAGTAACGGGTGTAGAGGGGGCTGCCCCCAACTTCGGCAGCCTGTGCGTCAAGGGAAGGTTCGGCTACGATTTTGTCGGTGACTCAAAACGACTCACCACGCCGCTTATAAGGGAAAACGGAAGCTTCAGGGAGGCATCATGGGATGAGGCTCTGTCCGTCGTTGCCGAGAAGCTGTCAGGGATAAAGCAGAAGTATGGTGCGGACTCCATCGGGGTGTTCAGTTCGGCCAAGACCACCAACGAGGATAACTACGTGGCCCAGAAGTTTGCGAGGGCCGTGATAGGCACGAACAACATCGATCATTGTGCCCGTCTCTGCCACGCCTCCACAGTAGCAGGGCTGGCTGCATCCTTCGGCAGCGGCGCCATGACCAACCCGATAAAGGATATAGAGGAATCCGAGGTCATCCTGGTAACAGGTTCCAACACTACCGAGGCACATCCCGTTATCTCATCGGCTATCAAGAAGGCCGTTGAGTCAGGGAGATCTAAGCTGATCGTCGTGGATCCACGGAAGATTACCCTGACGGGGTTCGCTACTCTTTGGCTCAGGCAAAACCTGGGCACCGATGTGGCGTGGGTCAACGGCATGATGCATGTGATCATCAGAGAAGGGCTCCATGACAAGAACTACATTGAGTCCAGGACCGACGGCTTTGAGGAGCTCAAGAAGATCGTTGAGCGGTATACCCCTGAATATGTTGAGCAGATCACCGGAATTCCGGCAGACGACCTCGTCAGGGCGGCAAGGATGTATGCCCAGGCCGCCTCCGCCTCTATCTTCTTCGCAATGGGTATCACCCAACACAGCACAGGGACCGACAACGTGAAATCCCTTGCGAGCCTGGCCATGCTCTGCGGCAATGTGGGCATACCTGGGGGAGGAGTAAACCCCCTGCGGGGCCAGAACAATGTCCAGGGGGCATGTGATCTCGGAGCCCTTCCCAACGTGTTCAGCGGCTACCAGCCGGTGACCGATCCTATTATCAGGCAGAGGATGGCGGAGGCCTGGGAGGTAAAGGGCCTTCCGGAATCTCCCGGCCTCACCGTAACGGAGATGGTTGAAGGGGCGGGGAAAGGAGAGATCAAGGCGCTCTATATCATCGGGGAAAACCCGCTCGTGTCCGATCCCGATCTAAATCACGTGGAGGAGTCCTTCCAGGGATTGGAGTTCTTGGTTGTCCAGGATATCTTCCTCTCTGATACGGCTAAGCTTGCTGATGTGGTGTTGCCTTCAGCATCATTCGCAGAAAAGGACGGAACCTTTACCAATACAGAGAGAAAGGTACAGAGGGTTAGAAAGGCGATTGATCTTCCAGGCGGGGCACGAGGGGATTGGGAGATTGTATGCGATATTTCAACTCGTATGGGCTACCCCATGGACCACAAGGACAGCGAGGCCATTATGAGGGAGATGGCCACGGTAACCCCCTCCTATGGAGGAATTTCTTACGAGAGGCTGGATGAAGAGGATATCTACTGGCCCTGCACGAGCGCAGAACATCGGGGAACCCCCCGGCTCCATGTGGACAAATTCACCAGGGGCAGGGGCCTGTTTCACGCAATAGAGTATATCCCGCCTGCGGAGGTACCAGATGCGCAGTATCCTCTTTTCCTCACTACCGGAAGGGTGCTCTACCATTTTCATACAGGCACTATGACCATGCAATCAGATGGTCTCAATAGCATGGTACCGGAGTGCTTCGTAGAGATCGCCCCAGGCGATGCGCACCGCTATGAGGTGAAGGAAGGCGATGTGCTGCGGGTGAGCTCGCGAAGAGGCGAGATTGCAGCAAAGGCGCGGGTTTCTGATAAGGCGGTGGAAGGGACCATATTCATCCCCTTTCACTTCGCCAAGGCAGCCGCGAACAGATTGACCAATGCAGCGCTCGATCCGGTTGCCAAGATACCTGAGTTCAAGGTCTGTGCGGTGAAGATAGAGAAGATGGACTAGTATTCAGTGGGGAACACTGAGAACCGGTATGCGCGATCTGCTTGTGTATACGACACATGCGAGCATCCGCAGCCGATGATTGGACTATAGATAAGCGGCGTTACAATACGTGGATGCAAGAGCTATATAAAGGGAGAAGTTGCATGTCTGAGATCACGGAGGAGATGTGGCAGAGAGTCGATGCGATTATCGAGCAATACAGAGGGAATGCCGGTTCGCTCATACCCGTGCTCGAGGAGTGCCAGAAAGTGTGCGGCTACCTGCCGGTAGAGGTACAGGAGAGGATCTCCAAGGGCCTCAAGATACCCGGCAGCACTGTGTACGGGGTGGTCACCTTTTACTCATTTTTTACCATGGCTCCGAAGGGCAGGCACACTATAAAGGTGTGCCTTGGAACCGCCTGTTATGTAAGGGGTGGTAAGGCGAACCTTGACTATATCCGTGACGAGTTCGACGTAGAGGTGGGAGGCACGACCAGTGATTTACGGTTTTCCCTTGAATCGGTACGCTGCCTTGGCGTCTGCGGCATGGCGCCTGCCATGGTTGTGGATGGCGATACCTATGCTCAGGTGAGCAAGGGAAACATCATGAATATAGTCGAGAAATATCAATAGAGGAGAACGGGATGGGGTCGATCACCAGGGACCAGTTAAACGAGATACGAACCAACGGGCAGGCGAGCGTTGCCATCCGTTCAGGAAAGCCGACTACTGCACGTGGCGGTGAGAAGCATCTCATGATCTGCGGAGGCACCGCTTGCCGTGCGAGCAGGAGCGAGCTGGTACGGGATGCGCTGAGATCAGAGATAGAGCGGCACGGTCTTTCAGAGAGGTGCAGCTTGGTTGAGACGGGAAATGACGCCTTTGGCACCCTGGCACCGGTAATGGTGATCTACCCGGAGGGGATCTACTATGTGTACCTCAGCCCCGATGATGCGGGAGAGATCGTATCTGAGCATCTCATCAAAGACAAGCCGGTTGAGCGTCTCTTTTACCGGGATATTGCCACCGGAAGGCCGATACCCCGAATGATGGATATCCCGTACTTTGCCCGTCAGAAAGTGATAACCCTGAGGAACCTGACCCTCATTGATCCCGAGAAAATCGATGAGGCCATTGCCCGGGATGCCTATCAAGGAGCTGCAAAGGCGCTGGTCGATATGTCCTCAGAGGAGGTGATCAACGAGATCAAGACCTCTGGCTTGAGGGGAAGAGGAGGAGCGGGGTTTCCGACTGGACTGAAGTGGGAGTTCGCCGCAAGGAGTGTGAGCGAAGTAAAGTATGTGCTGTGCAACGCCGATGAGGGTGATCCCGGTGCATTTATGGACAGGAGCGTGCTTGAGGCCGATCCCCATGCCGTGATAGAGGGCATGATTATTGCGGCGAGGGCAATCAATGCCCACAAGGGATATATCTACTGTAGGGCTGAGTACCCGCTGGCGATACAGAGGGTCAATACGGCTCTGGAGCAGGCCAGGTACTACGGGCTGCTGGGTCCTGATATCCTGGGAAGCGGCTTTGCCTTTGACCTCGAGATATACCAGGGGGCTGGGGCATTTGTGTGTGGAGAGGAAACAGCGCTGATGGCCTCGATCGAGGGCAAGAGGGGCATGCCGAGGCCGAGGCCGCCTTTTCCGGCCCAGTCAGGACTTTGGGGGAAGCCGACTATCCTGAACAACGTAGAAACCCTGGCAAACGTGGCACAGATTATCCTGCGCGGCGGGGCTTGGTATGCAAGCGTCGGAACGGAGGGAAGCAAGGGAACCAAGGTATTCGCGCTCTCGGGAAAGGTAACCAACAGCGGGCTGGTGGAGGTGCCCATGGGCATGCCTCTCAAGGATATCGTTTACGGTATCGGAGGTGGGACCCCGGGGGATAAGCGGTTCAAGACAGTGCAACTGGGCGGTCCATCAGGGGGGTGTATCCCCACGGAGATACTGGACACCGTCACCGATTACGAGGCTATCACCAGCACAGGGGCCATTATGGGTTCCGGCGGCATGGTCGTCATGGACGAGGCCAACTGCATGGTGGATATTGCCCGGTTCTTCATGGAATTCTGCCAGGAGGAGTCCTGCGGGAAGTGCACCCCATGCAGGGAGGGGACCAAGAGGATGCTGGAGCTTCTCACCAAGATTACTGAAGGGCGAGGTGAGCTTGAAGATATTGCCACCCTGGAGGAGCTTGCAGAGATGGTAAAGGATTCCGCGCTGTGCGGGCTTGGGCAGACCGCTCCGAACCCGGTTCTCTCGACGCTGCGGTATTTTCGAGATGAGTATGAGGAGCATATTCTGGAGCACCGCTGCAGGGCAGGCGTATGCCCTGCGCTGGTGAAGACCCAGTGCATCAATACATGCCCTTTAGGCCAGGAGGTGCCCGGCTATATATCATTGGTGGCAGAGGAGCGATTCGAAGAGGCCATTCGGTTGATACGGCAGACAAATCCCATGCCCGGCGTACTCGGCAGGGTGTGCCACCATCCCTGTATGGGGGTATGCGTAAGGGAGCAGACGGATGAACCCATCAATATCCCGAAGATAAAGCGGTTCGCCGCTGATATGGCTCGATCCAAAGGCATTTCGGTAGCGTTTCAGGCAGCGAAAGACAAGGAGGAGAGGATTGCCATTATTGGGGGCGGGCCCAGCGGCCTGGCTGCAGCCTATTATCTCAGGCTTATGGGATACAGGACCACCATATTCGAGGAATTGCCGAAACTCGGCGGGATGCTCAGGTACGGGATCCCCGCATATCGGCTTCCCCGCGAGATCCTCGATGGCGAGATAGAAGCAATTATCTCAACCGGCGTGGAGGTAAGAACCGGGGTGAGGGTTGGCAAGGATGTCTCGATGGAGGAGCTAAGGGAGAGGTTTGATGCGGTCTTTATCGGGATTGGGGCACACAGAAGCCAAACCATGAGGGTCCCAGGAGAGGAGATGGAAGGGGTTTACGGGGGAGCGGAGTTCCTGCGCCGGATGGAGCTCGGCGATGCGCCACCCGTTGGAAAAGCCGTTGCAGTGATCGGCGGCGGTAACGTGGCTATTGATGTAGCCAGAACGTGCAGGAGGATGGGGGCTGCTGTTGCCATACTCTACAGGCGGGAGCAAAAGGACATGCCTGCAGCGGAAGAGGAAGTGGAGGATGCCCTTGACGAGGGTATCGAGCTCAAGACCTTGATGATGCCCAAGTCCATCTCAAAGACCAACGGAAGACTGAAATTCGCCGCACAGAGGTGTGAGCCGGGGGAATTCGATAAGGACGGGAGAAGGAGACCGGTTCCGATCCCCGGCGATGTGATAGAGGGACAGTATGATTCGATATTCGCGGCCATAGGCCAGAGCTCTGATGCCGGTTTTGCCGAAGGGCTGGAATTACAGAAGGGCTGGATATCTGTAGACAGACGGACCATGGGCACGAACCTTACGGGCATTTATGCAGGGGGGGATGCAGTGACCGGACCTGCCATGGCAGTGGACGCCCTGGCAGCTGGAAAGAGGGCTGCATTTTCGATCGACAGGGAGCTCTCCGAGCGGAGAGGGGGAAAGCCCTTTGTGGAGGACTATGCGAAGATTCCCATTACCATGAGGGTTCCCAAGGAGATCAGAGAGCAGGAGATGGAACGGGCACCGAAAATCGTACCTCAAGACAGGATCAAGGATTTTAGAGAGGTAGAGCAGGGTTTTGATATAGAGGCCGTGAAGCGGGAGTGTGCACGGTGCCTGAGATGTGATGTGAAGATCGAATAAAAAAAGTTCTTGGTACAAGCCAAGAGGCGCAGGGTTAAAAAAATCCTGTATCGAAATCTCCCTGAAACCTTTCCTGATTTGTGCTCCTCAATAGGCATAACAGCTTTCAAAACCTTTCTATACTTTCAAGAGTCAGCCGCGACCGAGATCGAGTCAGATCCATAGTGAATGATGCACCCTCAAGAAGCCGGTGCCTGCCTGTCATGTTGGGAGTGGGGCTTGCTTTTACCTATAAAATGATCATAGTATAAATAAATGTATTTCTTAAGAGCAAACTAAAAGGAAATAATATATGGTATTTTCGAATCACCATGAAGGGATGCACTACGAGGGGATATGCATCAGACCTCCGAGTGAGGCGAACAGC
>Ga0307431_1001983_pt1 | contig 11086 bp, 8 predicted proteins | sample SalMarWE160170MG_FD_202155 | JGI IMG/M metagenome (GOLD analysis project Ga0307431, IMG submission 202155) | Salt marsh sediment microbial communities from the Plum Island Ecosystem LTER, Massachusetts, United States - WE1603-170 | ecosystem: Environmental > Aquatic > Marine > Intertidal zone >... | reverse complement strand
AACAGGGCCTGTGAAAAACTCACGGGTTACAGGGCTGAGGAGATCGTGGGCACGAATAAACAGTGGTTCCCCTTTCGGCCTGAAGAAAGGCCCATTATGGCCGATGTAATCGTCGATGATATGGATGAGGAGGAGATAGAGAAGTACTACGGCCAAAGCTGGCGCAAGTCCGCCCTTATCGAGGGGGCATACGAGGCTGAGGAGTTCTTTCCCCATATAGGGGAGACAGGAAAATGGCTTTTCTTTACGGCAGCACCTATCAGGGATGCAAACGGCGAGACGGTGGGCTCCATCGAGACCCTCTGGGACACCACGGAGCGCAGGGAGGCGAAGGAGGCGCTCCAGAGGGCCCATGATGAGCTGGAGGAGAAAACAGCGGAGCTCGAACAGGCAAACACACAGCTTAAGAGATTTGATGAGCTCAAAACCTCGTTTCTTGCAAATATGTCTCATGAGCTCAGGACGCCGTTGAATTCCATTCTCGGCTATACGGATCTTCTCCTGGATCGGGTGGACGGAGATATTACCGATGAGCAGGAGAAAAGCCTCACCAAGGTACAAAAGAATGCCAAACATTTACTCACGCTCATCAATGATGTCTTGGATATCTCCAGGATTGAATCCGGAAGGATGGAACTTGACCTGACGCCGGTGAATATAAAGGATCTTATCGGGGAAACAGTCTCTGCCCTTGATCCGTTAATCCACAAGAAAGGATTGACGCTCGAAACGGCCTTCGATAAAGGATTGCCCCTGGCCCACGCTGATCAGGATAGGGTCAGGCAAGTGGTGACGAATCTGGTCGACAATGCCATTAAATTTACATCGGAGGGGCTTATCACCGTTCGGGCCAGGGCATCCGGAATCGGATTTGAAGAGGGAAAGCGCACCGGATTTGTGGAGATCTGTATCTCGGATACCGGCATAGGAATCCGGAAGAGGGATCTGCATAGGCTTTTCGATAAGTTTAGGACACTCGATACCCTTGCCGCAAGCCAGTATAAGGGAGCAGGCTTAGGGCTCAGTATCTGCAAAGGCCTGGTTGAGATGCAGGGGGGAACTATCTGGGTGAAGAGTACGTACGGTAAGGGCACTACCTTTTGCTTTACCTTGCCTGTTGAACCCCAAGCTGCCGGCCTGGATTATGAAGAGGCAGGCATATCGGAAAGGTTCAAGCCCTCTCAGGTTAAAGCAGGGACGAGGGTTTTGGTGGTGGACGACGAACCGGACCAGGTTACCTTGATCAGCAAGATATTGCGGGAAGAGGGATACCAGATTGCAAAGGCCTACGACGGGCAACAGGCCATTGAATCCGTGAAGCGCTCTCGACCGGACCTGATTATCCTGGATCTCATGATGCCGAATGTGAACGGCTTTGAGGTCATCGAGTACCTTAAAGGGAGTGAGAAAACCAGACAGATCCCGATCATAGTGCTTACCGGCAAGGAATTGACGAGAAAGCAGACACATGACCTGAACGGCAAGGTAGAACGGATCATGAAGAAGGGGATACTCGATATGGAAGAGATCCTTGAGACGGTAAACAGAACCCTCGAAACCTTTCAAGCAGAGTAAATGAGGAGTCGTTATGAACCATAGAGGCGTCAGGCAAGACTCGGCAAAAAAGGTACTCGTGGTGGAGGATGATCAGGATAACCGAGAAATGGTGATCAAGGTATTGAAGCATAACGGCTATCAGCCGATTGAGGCGGTTGACGGGCAGGAGGCAGTACAAAGGGCAAAGGCAGAACACCCGGATCTGATCCTCTTGGATCTCTACATCCCCAAGATGGATGGCTACGAGGTGACGAGAAGGCTAAAAGGCGATCAGGACCTTCACCATATCCCGATAATAGCCCTGACGGCCCATGCCATGAAGGGCGATAGGGAGGAGGCCCTGGCAGCAGGTTTTGACGGCTATATAACCAAACCCATCAATGTCAGGGAATTACCTCATCAGATCGAGCATTTCATGAGGCAGAGCCCATAATTAACGTGTGAACCTGGTATGACGTATAGGGCCAAGATATTGGTAGTAGATGATGATGCTGACACTGTGGAATTGCTGACCAAGCGCTTGAGCGCGGAGGGGTATCAGACATTAGAGGCCTTTGATGGCCAGCAGGCCCTCCAAAGGGTAGATGAGTATGGCCCGGATGTTATCATACTGGATATAAAGATGCCCAAGATAGACGGCTATGAGGTGTGCAGGAGGCTCAAGGGCTCAGAAGATACCCGGGTTATCCCCATCATCATGCTCACGGTGAAGGCCAAGGTGCCCGATAAGGTGAAGGGCTTGGATATTGGAGCGGATGATTATATCCCTAAGCCCTTTGACTATAGAGAGCTCTCACGCAGGGTGAGGTACTGGTCCACGGTAAAGAGGGAGGTGGAGGAACGGGTTGGTGAGATACGGAGGCTGGAGCAGGAGTTGATAAAGTCGGAAAGGCTCGCTGCGATCGGGCAAACGGTAGGCAGCATTGCCCATTATATCAAGAATGTTTTATTCGGGCTCAAGGGCGGTGTCTATCTGGTGAACGTGGCCTCAAAGGAACATGAGCCTGATTCTCTCCAGACCGGCTGGGAGATAATGGAAAGGAATATGGGCAGGATGTCTGATCTGGTGCTTGATCTTCTTGAGTACTCAAAAGACAGTGAGCCGGAATTTGAGAGCTGCGTTCCCAATGAGATCGCCAAAAAAGTCTGTGAGGGTCTGAGTGCCAAGGCAGGAGAGCATGACATCGAGATTATCATGGATCTTGATCCCTCATTGCGGGAGGTGGTTCTTGATCCAAAAGGGATTCAGCAGTGTTTGCAGAACCTGGTTTCCAACGCCATCGATGCCTGTATCTTCGATCCCAGTGAAGACAAGAAGTGGGCCGTGCACGTACGGACCGTGCGCGAAGATGATAAGACGGTAGGATTCGAGGTCTCCGACAATGGCTGCGGCATGGATGAAGAGATCAAGGGACACCTATTCAGGAGTTTTTTCACCACCAAGGAGGGAAGGGGCACCGGTCTCGGGCTGTTGAATACCCAGAAGATCGTGAAACAACACGGCGGCACTATTACCGTAAACTCGGAACCAGGAAAGGGATCCACCTTTACCGTTCGGATTCCCTTAAAGGATGCGGGCACAGGAGAGGCAATCGCAGAAGAGAGCCGGTAGGGCTCATTCGAATCTTTGCTAGACAAGGAGGGATCATGATGAAGAAGGTTCTCGTTGTTGACGATGATGCTGATGTGACAAAGCTGGTGTCAAAGCTCGTAGAACGAGCTGGCTATGAGGCTATCGTGGCCAGGAACGGGGTGGAGGGTATGGGCAAGGTCAGGGAAGAGAGGCCTGATTTGGTTATCCTCGATGTCTTGATGCCAAAGCAGAGTGGAATAAGGATGTACCGTGAATTAAAGACAGACGAGCTCTTTAAGGATATCCCGGTGATTATGCTCTCCGCAATAGCTCCAAAGAGCTTTTTCCGCTCCCAGCAAGTGCTGGATGAATTCAGAGGGCAATCCGTACCTCAACCGGAGGCATATATGGAGAAACCGGAGGAACCGGAGGAACTGGTAGCGTTGATGAAAAAACTATTGGGGTAATCGAAGCAATGGAGTATTGGATGATTGGAGTACCGAAAACAATCGGAGCGGATACCCTCCCCGCACACTCTATGGAAGAGCATGGTGTTATGGTCTTCCTGAGTTTCAAAGCTCTTCCTTCACTTCTATCCCAGTACTCCAGTACTCCAACACTCCACTACTCACTCAACAAAGATTTTGCCCCTGGACCAGCATTCTTTATTACGCCCCTGGTCGCGCTCCTCAGCTCTGGAGCTCGGGGAGATTTTCGTAGAAATCCAGAGATTGAGGATTCATCAGGGCATCCCTGTTGAGCACCGGTCTGCCATGGATCAGATTGGTGACCGCGCTTTCCACCTTCTTCATGTTTAGGGTATACGGGATATCCGGGATCTCGATGATCTTCGCGGGTACGTGCCGCGGCGAGGCCTTTTCCCGCAAGGTCTTCCTGATCTTGGCTGCCAGCTCATCGGTGAGCTTGTAACCTTCTGCAAGCTTGACGAAGAGGATAACCCGTTGATCGCCCTCCCAATTTTGCCCGATGGCAAGGCTGTCGGCGATCTCCTCCAATTTTTCCACCTGGTTATAGATCTCAGCTGTTCCTATCCGAACCCCGGACGGCTTCAACACCGCATCGGAACGCCCGAAGAAGGTGATGCCGTTCGTTGTGCTGTCGATCTTCACGTAATCGCCGTGCCGCCACACATTAGGATAGACGTCGAAGTAAGCGTCGTGGTACCTCTTGCCGTCGGGATCGTTCCAGAAATAGAGCGGCATGGATGGGGCCGGCGCCTCGCACACGAGCTCGCCCTCTTGGTCTATCACAGGCCTTCCGTTCTCGTCATAAGTGTTTATCTTCATGCCCAGGCCTGGGAACTGCAGCTGCCCTGCATAGACAGGGCTTGTGGGGCTTCCGGTGCAGAAACAGCCGTTGATATCGGTTCCCCCTGCGCTCGAATTGAACCACAGGTCTTCCTTGATCTCCTGGTACACGTACTCGAATCCCTCGGGGGACAGGGGAGAACCGGTCTGCCATATCTCCTTCAAGGACGATAGATCGAACTCCTTTCCAGGCTTAAACCCCATACTCTTAAGGACATTGATATAGCTCGCGCTGGTGCCGAACATGGTGACCTTCTCATCCTGAATGAGCTTCCATACGGCGCCTATATCAGGGTACGCGGGGTTCCCATCGTAGAGGATAAGGGTGTTTCCAACGGCGAGGGAGCTCATGATCCAATTCCACATCATCCAGGAGCATGTGGTGATAAAGAAGTGGACGTCATCCCTGGTGAGATCGGTGTGCAGTATGAGTTCCTTGAGGTGGTTTATAAGGATTCCGCCTGCACCCTGCACGAGGCACTTGGGCTTGCCGGTGGTCCCCGATGAGAACATGATATACACGGGATGATCAAAGGGCAGCTGCTCGAATTGTATCTCGAGGCCGTGCCCCCCGGCCAGAAAATCATCCCAATGAACGGCGTTCGGGATATTCGAAAGATCGGACTCTTCATCCGTATAGGATGTCACCACCACCTTTTCGATCGAAGGGATTCCCTTAACCACTTCCGCCGCATTGCCTATAGTGTTAAATGCCTTTCCCTTGTAGTAGTACCCATTCACCGTGAACAGCACCTTGGGCGCGATTTGTCCGAATCGATCTATCACCGCACCAGAACCGATGTCGGTAGCGCAGGAAGACCAGATTGCACCGATACTAGTGGCTGCGAGCATGGCGATCGCTGTCTCCATCATATTGGGCATGTAGGCGGCGACCCGATCTCCGGGGCGGATTCCTGCCTCCCTGAGCGATTGGGCCAGACGTGCCACGGTGTCGTAAAGCTCCGCATAGCTCATCTTGGCGCTTTTCTGGGTTTCCCCCTTGAATACCAGGGCCGTTTGCTCGTCACGGTATCTCAAGAGGTTTTCCGCAAAATTCAACCTCGCTCCCTGGAACCATTTCGCTCCCGGCATCTTGCTGATATCATCGATGACGGTATCGTACGGTTGTGAGTATCGTATGCCTGCATAGTCCCAAAAAGTAGCCCAAAACTCGGGGATATGCTCGACCGACCAGCGATAGAGGGGCATGTATTCTTGAAATGCGGTTCCGTATCTCTCATTGACGAACTGCATGAATTGGTACATGTTGGAATTCTTGATCCTCTCCTCCGATGGTTTCCATAGCATCTTCGTCATTCGTATACCTCCTTGGGAATAACATCCTTTGTTTCTGCCCCTTAGGGGCCGCCTTTTGTCACATGATGGGTTCGACCAGCTTAAGATGTTGATATTGTAATAGTTTTCTTTTGCCTTGACTAACGTCCGCATTTAGACTAAACATAAGCCCTTCGATTCATAAATTCGGAAACGAATTTGCTAACTCAGGTCTTAGTGCTGCCCTCGGCCATGAGCCCCTCGGGGCCGAATGGAGTGAGCGCTAGCAACAGATATTCCGACAAAAATAGGCTAGCATAGATGCGAATCGAAGCACTAAATCCCTATAAAATAAAACGGCGGATTAATCAAGAAAAGATTATTGTATCCTATGGATGAGACGAGCGGCCTTTTACAGGAGATAAAGAGAAAGGTTCAGAGCCTGCGGGAACGGGGCATCAACCTGTATCCATCCGGATTCAGAAGAGATAGCACCGTGGGAGAGGTGATGGACCGGTTTGGGAACCTGAGCGGTGAAGAGATTGAGAAGATGCCGGATTCCTTTACCCTTGCCGGCAGGGTGATGTCCATTCGGGATTTCGGCAAGGCAAGCTTTATCCACATCAAGGACGGCACAGGCAAGCTCCAGGCCTATATACGGAGAGACAGGGTCGGAGAAGAAGACTTCGGGATCTTCAAGCTCATCGATATCGGGGATCATGTGGGTATCACCGGAAGGCTCTTCAGGACCAAGACCGGTGAACTGACCCTGCTCGCTGAAAGCTTTGTGCTGCTGTCAAAGGCCCAGAGAGCCCTTCCCGAAAAATATCACGGACTGATCGATGTGGAAACCCGGTACCGCCAGAGGTATCTGGATCTCATCGTCAATGACCAGGCAAGAAATACCTTTATTCTCAAGAGCAAGATGATTCGAGCGATTCGGGAGTTCTTCGATAACCGGGGCTTTATGGAAGTGGAAACCCCGATGATGCAGCAGATCCCGGGGGGTGCTACTGCGAGGCCGTTTAAGACCTTTCACCATGCCCTGGGCATGGATCTCTACTTGCGCGTGGCACCGGAGCTTTATCTGAAAAGGCTGGTGGTCGGTGGGTTTGAAAAGGTCTATGAGTTAAACCGAAACTTCAGGAATGAGGGTATCTCCACAGAGCACAATCCAGAGTTTACCATGCTTGAATTCTATTGGGCCTATGCCACCTATGAAGATCTGATGGAGCTCACCGAGGATCTCATGCTCACTCTCCTGGAGAAGATTGCAGGTACCATGAGCCTGGAATATCAGGGGAACCGGGTGGACTTTACCACCCCATGGCCTCGGATCGCCCTCATGGACTCCCTGCGGGATATCGGCGGAATAGAAGAGGAGGTGCTCTCCAGTGAACAGAAACTGCGCACTCTCGCGCGTGCAAAGGGGGTCGGGATAGAGGAGAGGGAAGGGATCGGCTACGTGCTCACCAAGCTGTTCGATCACCTCGTGGAGCCGAGGCTGATCCGGCCTACCTTCATTGTGGACTATCCGGTAGAGGCAAGCCCTCTTTCAAGGCGAAATGAGGAGCATCCGGAAATCGCAGAGCGGTTTGAGCTTTTTATTGCGGGAAAGGAGGTTGCAAACGGCTTTTCAGAGCTCAATGACCCGGATGATCAACGGGACCGGTTCCTTAAGCAGGTCGCCTTGCGCGATGCGGGCGATGAGGAGGCCCTGTTCATGGACGAGGATTATCTCAGGGCCTTGGAATACGGGCTGCCTCCCACGGCAGGAGAGGGGATCGGCATTGACAGGCTGGCCATGGTGCTCACTGATTCTCCGTCAATCAGGGATGTCATCCTTTTCCCTCATATGAGGAAGAAGGAATAAGTTAGTAATTTCAATAGGTTATTTCATATACAAGGCTTTTACCAGTAGATGGTTCGTTCCATATAAAGGGAGTATTGGAGTATTGGAGTATTGGAGTATTGGAGTACAAGGGTTGTAGCAACCGGTAAGATTGCAGAAAAGCACATTATTTGTTTTTCCCCCTCTTAACCCATTACTCCAGCACTCCATTGCTCCATCACTCCAATTGTGCAGAGAAGCGGAGCTGATTCATGTCCTTTGAAACCTTCTTTTCCCGGAGATACCTCAAGGCAAAGAGAAAGCAAGGGTTCATCTCTATTATCACAGGCATCTCCATCCTGGGGATAATGATAGGGGTCATGGCCCTGATCGTGGTGCTTGCGGTCATGAACGGTTTCAGGGAGGATCTGCTGAAAAAGATCCTGGGGGTAAACTCACACCTGCTCATCCTGAGCCATAGAGGCGGAATAACGAATACAGAAACCGTTATGGAAAAAGCCATGGAGGTTGAGGGGGTGGTCGCCGCAACGCCGTTCATTTACAGCCAGGTCATGGTGAAGCATTCCGGCAATATCTCGGGGGCGGTTCTCAGGGGTCTTGATCCAAAAACGGCGGGCAGGGTAATCAGCATAGAATCCATGATCAGGGATGCCTCCCTTGATGTCCTGAAGAGCTCAGGCGATGAACCTCGAGGGATCATCCTGGGGAGCGAGCTTTCACGACAGATAGGAGCCCTGCCCGGCGACATGGTGACGGTGATCTCTCCCATAGGGAGATTAACGCCTCTGGGCAGGGTCGCCAACGAGGCCGGATTCCAGGTAAGGGCAATCTTCGAATCAGGGATGTATGACTATGACAGCTCCCTCGTATACCTCTCCCTGCAAGACGCACAGGAGTTCCTCTCCCTCAAGGGCGAGGTTACCGGCATTGAATTACGGGTCAGGGACGTGGATGAGAGCGACACTATAGCCGTCTCAGTCCAGGAAAAACTCGACTACCCTTACTGGACCAAGGACTGGAAGATGATGAACAAAAGTCTCTTTTCGGCCCTGAAGCTGGAGAAGGTAACCATGTTCATCATCTTGATCATGATCGTGCTGGTGGGCGCGCTCAATATCATCAGCTCCCTGGTCATGCTGGTGATGGAGAAGACCCGCGATATCGCAATACTGAGGACCATGGGGGCATCATCAAAGAGCATTATGCGAATCTTATCTATCAAGGCTTGTTCATAGGCCTCGTGGGCACTGCGTTGGGCATTGTGTTCGGATCTTTTCTGTGCTACATCCTGGCAAGGTATCAATTTATTGAGCTTCCTCCGGACGTCTATTATCTCACCACCCTTCCGGTGAGGATGGAATGGTTCGATATTGTGTTGATCGCTGCAGCGGCTGTGGTCATCTCTTTTCTGGCAACGATATTCCCGTCCCTCCAGGCCTCAAAGGTAAATCCGGTTGAGGCACTCAGATATGAGTGAAAGTGAATCAATGAAACCCTTGCTTCACCTAGAGGATATCTACAAGGATTTTGAAAAAGACAGCCAGATCATTCACGCCCTGAGAGGGATAAGCCTCCGGATAGCAAAAGGGGAGTCCCTGAGTATCACAGGACCATCAGGGGCTGGGAAGTCAACCCTGCTCAATATCATGGGAACCCTCGAGCCGCCGTCTCAGGGTAGGGTGTTCTTTGAAGATAGAGATATCTATGAGATAGATGAGGGAGGCGTGAATGCGATTCGAAACAGGGACATAGGGTTCGTATTTCAATTCCACCACCTCCTCTATGAATTCAATGCCATAGAGAATACCATGGTTCCGGCCCTCATAGCGGGATACGGCAAGAGGGAGGCCGGGAAGATGGCCTCCGGCATACTCGCTCAGATGGGTTTGCGAGACCGGCTCTTCCATAGGGTTGGTGAGCTCTCCGGAGGCGAGCAGCAGAGGGTGGCTATTGCCCGGGCCCTGATTATGAGCCCTAAGCTGCTCCTGGCGGATGAGCCCACGGGAAATCTGGATAAAACAACGGGAGAGGAGATCACCGATCTTCTCCTCGAGCTTAATAAGAGTACGGGTTTGGCCCTGGTGATCGCGACGCACAATCTGGACCTGGCCCGCCAGATGTCCCAGCAAGCGCACCTGGTTGACGGCAGGTTCGTCTAGCAGAAATCCTCTCAGTTCACTATTCGATATTCAATCTACAGTCTTACCGGGATGGCGAGCCGAATTCATTCGACAAAGCTATGTCAGCCCTCCGAGCTGCCGGCTTAAGCCGGTAGCCATTGACTTTTGTGCTTTGTCCATGCCGCACCGGGCTAACCACAATTGATCATTTCACGATTGACCAGTACCTTGATTTTTTCTAAGGTTCTGGCACATTCATTCAATGGAGGGCTTAACATGGAAGAGAGATCGGTCAAACCAGATCGGCTTGTGGTCGTATGGTCGAGCGGAGACAGAGAGGTCGCACTAAAGATGGCCTTTCTGTATACCCTGAATGCGAAGCGCCGGGGCTGGTGGAAGCAAGTTGCCTTGATCGTATGGGGTCCATCGGCCAAGCTTCTCACCGAGGACAGCGAACTGCAGGATTACATCGATAAGATGAGAGAAGCCGGTGTGATATTGATGGCCTGCAAGGCATGTTCGGATAGCTATGGGGTCTCTGAGGGCCTGGAGAAACTTGGGATAGAGGTGCGGTACATGGGCGAGCCGTTTACCCAGATTTTGAAAGACGAGTACCAACGGGTCATAACATTCTGATCTGATCACAGATGCGCATGCAGAGAGAAAGAAATCCGCTGACAGTTCCGGTTAAATGTGGTACATGCGAAAAACTATTCACTGCATCCTTCACAGAAGGCTCGACTCCTTGATCGAGGATGAAACAAGTTGATGAGCACAGCGGGCTTGGCACACCATGAGATGAAAGCGGAAGGGGCCTTCTCATATGGCCTTATGGCGCTGAGGCTTCTGATCCTGTTTCTGTTGATCACCCTTTTCATGGAATCTTTTGCAGCTGCCCAGTCAAAGGAGAAGTTGGCCGTGCTCCCTTTCACGATCCACACGGCGAAGCCGTCCGATCATCTCTCTCTGGGACTTCAGAAGATGCTGGCAACGCGTCTGGCGGAAAAGGGTTTTGAGCTCCTCGGTCCACATGCTGTAAACGAGGGAAGCCTTTCAAGGATAGAGGTCTCTGAAGTGGATCTACTCAGGAAGGCTGCCAGGGAGATGGGAGTTGAATGGGTGATCAGCGGAAGCCTTACCTATATTGGAGATGCGGTCAGTCTTGACCTCATCCTTATCCCCGTCCGGACCCAAAGGAAGCCGCTGTCAATATTTGCTGAAGGGAATACTATTGAGGAGGTCCCCGATGCAGTAGAGAGGGCAACAGAGATGGTAATGAACCGTATCAAGGGCATTGATCAGATAGAAGCAGTGTCGGTTGAAGGAAATAAGCGCATTGAGGAAGATGCGATCCTCGCCGTCATCGAGAGTCGGGAGGGGA
>Ga0307431_1001982_pt1 | contig 11088 bp, 10 predicted proteins | sample SalMarWE160170MG_FD_202155 | JGI IMG/M metagenome (GOLD analysis project Ga0307431, IMG submission 202155) | Salt marsh sediment microbial communities from the Plum Island Ecosystem LTER, Massachusetts, United States - WE1603-170 | ecosystem: Environmental > Aquatic > Marine > Intertidal zone >... | reverse complement strand
CCAAAAGTTACTCTAACCGTTAACGGCAGTCCATCGCAACATGACTTACCTAACCCCTCATACGGTCCACATCAGTACGATCAGGGAGAGACTGTAAATGCTTCGGTCACCAGTCCTGCAGATGAAAGTGGAGGCGCTCGTTATAGTTGCACAGGTTACAGTGGGACAGGTAGTGCACCCTCAGGTTCAGAAACAAGCACGAGTTTTACCATTAATCAGAATTCGACTTTAACCTGGAGCTGGAAGACCCAGTACAGACTTCAGGCATCTTCAGCGGGAAATGGTTCAGTATCGCCAGATGGAATTAATTGGTATGATTCAGGAACTAATGTAACATTAACTGCAACTCCTGATGAAAACTATCAGGTTGATTATTGGACAGTAAACGGTATTTCAACAGGAAGTGGGCAAAGCAGTATAGATATTTCAATGAATGAAGCAAAGACAGTTGTTGTCTATTTCAAGGAAATACCGGAAGTTGTTTCTATTCCCAACACTCCCACAGGTCCATCGAGTGGTAAAGTTGGCCAGAGTTTGTCATTCAGCACAGGAGGTTCAAGCAGTAATTTAGAACATCCAGTAGAGTATCAATTTGACTGGGGCGATGTCAACCAATCGAGTTGGGGATCATCGACACAGAGTTATATTTATAGCAGTTCAGGTACAAAATATGTAAAAGTTCATGCTCGCTGTCAAACCCATACCAGCATCGTTTCCGGTTGGTCAAGCACAAAATCCGTATCCATATCCTACTGCACATTAACGATCAATGTGAGTCCATCAGGTTCAGGTAGTGTTACTAAGAATCCAAACAAGACAAATTACAATTACAATGAAAGCGTACAATTAACCGCCAATTCCAATTCAGGTTATGAGTTTGATCACTGGGACGGTGCTTTAAGCGGTAGTGATAATCCCAAAAATATCACCATGAGTGATGATAAAAGCGTAACTGCTTATTTCACACAAATACCGAAAGTTACTCTAACCGTTAGCAGCAGTCCATCGGAACATGACTTGCCTAACCCCTCATACGGTCCACATCAGTACGATCAGGGAGAGACTGTAAATGCTTCGGTCACCAGTCCTGCAGATGAAAGTGGAGGCGCTCGTTATAGTTGTACAGGCTATAGTGGAACGGGTAGTGCATCATCAGGTTCAGTAACGAGCACAAGTTTTACTATTAATCAGAATTCAACTTTAACCTGGAACTGGAAGACTCAGTACAAACTTCAGGCGTCTTCAGCGGGAAATGGTTCAGTATCGCCGAGTGGAACTAATTGGTATGATTCAGAATTCAGCGTAACATTAACTGCAAATCCAGATGATAACTATCAGGTTGATTATTGTACTGTGAATGGTAGTTCAACAGGCAGTGGGCAAAATAGTATTAGTGTAATAATGAATGAACCCAAGACAGTTGTTGTCTATTTCAAGGAGATACCGGTACCTCCACTTTTAACTATTTCAGAAGGTAATATTTCCCACAATTTCGGTACAGTAGAGCAAGGTAATAATCCTGATCCTGACAGTTATACTTTTACTGTAAAAAATACCGGTGGAGAAACATTATCAGGTAGTATTTCTGAATCAGCAAATTGGTTATCATTAACTCCAACAAGTTTCAGTCTAACACAAAATCAAACCCAGCAGATAACAGTAACTGCAACTACTAACAGTTTAGAGCCTGATAGTTATTCAGAAACAATTTCAATTACTTCTAATGGAGGAAATGAATCGGGTAATGTAGAAGTAACTATTACTCAAGCACCGGTTCTAAACATTTCCAGTGGATCTATTTCACACAATTTTGGTATAGTAGAGCAAGGTAATAATCCTGATCCTAACAGTTATACTTTTACTGTAAAAAATACCGGCGGAGGAACATTATCAGGTAATATTTCTGAATCAGCAAATTGGTTATCATTAACTCCAACCAGTTTCAGTTTAACACAAAATCAGACCCAGCAGATAACAGTAACTGCAACTACTAACAGTTTAGAACCTGATAGTTATTCAGAAACAATTTCAATTAGTTCCAATGGAGGAGATGAATCGGGTAATATTGAAATAGAAATAGTCCCTGAAACTGGAGTTACTATATTATCTTCTGAAAAACCAGATGTGTATGAGTTGGGACAAAATTTTCCTAATCCATTTAATTCAGTTACTGAAATTCATTATAAAATTCCGGAAAAATCCCATGTGAAACTGATCATCTACAATTCTAAAGGAGAAATTATTAATACTTTGGTGAACTCATATCATAGTGCTGGATGTTATTCGGTAAAATTTAATGGTAGTTCTTCGCTATCTACAGGTATTTATCTCTATAGGATTATCACCGATGACTATGTAAAAACTAAAAAGTGTATGTATTTAAAATAGTAATAAATTAGACCTGTCAGGTTTTGAAAACCTGACAGGTCTAAAGAGATTCATTACCACCTCGGATGAAATGTTCGATGCTGCTCTATAAGATACTCTCTGTCAAGGTGAGTATATATTTGAGTAGTTGATATATCGGAATGCCCTAACATTTCCTGAACATCTCTGAGGTTTGCGCCGCCTTCCAGGAGATGAGTCGCAAAAGAGTGTCGGAAAACGTGAGGACTTATCTTTTTTCTAATACCTGCAAGCCGGACGTACTCTTGAATAATTTTCCAGACCCCCATTCTTGATAGAGGAGCACCTCTCATATTCAGGAATAGAAACTCTTTAGTTTTTTGCGATCTGGCAAGGAGAGAACGAACAGCAGTAATGTAATTCTTTATCTCTTTAGAAGCTCTGTTTCCGAATGGAACTATTCTCTCCTTTGAACCTTTCCCAAAAACTCTTAAAACTTTCTGATGTAAAAAAACATCCTGCATTTTAATTGCAATTAGTTCTGATACGCGAACTCCGGTAGAATACAAAGTCTCAATAATTGCCTTATCTCGAATTCCTTTATTTTTTGTAACATCAATTTTACTGAGAATAAGCTCAATCTCAGGTAAATCCAGAACATGCGGTAACCGTCGGGGTAGTCTTGGAGTTTGAAGCAACTCAGTTGGGTCTGCTTCAGTTAAATTCTCGGATACCATAAATTTGTGAAAAGAGCGAATAGAAGAAAAGTTCCTGGCTAAACTGCTTGCTGACAAACCCAATTCTGTGAGACAATTAATAAAATCCTGAATATCAGAAAGTGAAATTGATTTTGGATTTGATATCTGCCTATCTAATAAAAACTGACTGTATCGTTCCAAGTCATTTCGATAAGCATCGACAGTATTATTGGCGAGGTTGCGTTCTATCTTTAAATAATTTATAAAATCTTGAACTATCTTCAGCATTCAAGGTATCTACTATCATCTATTTATAAAAATGGATTGTTCTAACAAATCACACAAAATATGCCCAATTGTTATATGAGATTCCTGAATTCGCTGAACATCTTCAGATGGAACAATAATATCAACATCTGCTTTACCGGCTAATTTTCCACCATTCCCACCAGTCATCACAATTGTCTTTAATCCCTTTTCACGAGCATAATCAACCGCTTTTAATACATTCTCCGAATTGCCACTTGTACTGATTCCAATAAGAAGATCGTTTCTCCTGCCAAATGCCTCAATCTGTCTTACAAAGACCTGAGAAAAATCATAATCATTTGCAATAGCGGTCAATGTAGAAGTATTAGTAGTTAATGCAACTGCCGGTATAGCTGCTCTTTCCAACTTCAGTCTGGAAACCAGTTCAGCGGCAAGATGCTGGGAATCAGCCGCACTACCTCCATTGCCACACAGTAGAATCTTCGCACCTGATTTTATAGTCTTTATCATCAATTCAGCTGCTGAAACAATAAAACCAATCCCAGAAACTGCTAACTCGCGCTTTACGCTTGCACTTTCCTCTAACTGGGCAATTATATTTCTTTTAAGGGGAAATACTAAACCTTTATCAGCCACTAAGAAAATTCCTTGAAATGGATGGCACGAATAAATTCATCGATCATCTCAAAATTTCCAGGGTCATCCAGGACATTTCCAGTGACGACAAAGGTGGCTCCGGCTTCTACTTTTGATCTTGCATCTTCCGCTGTTCTTATACCACCTCCGGTAATAACAGGAATATCTATATAGCTGCTTACGGCTTTAACAATCTTTACTGGAATTGAATTAGCTGCACCGCTTCCTGCTTCAAGATAAACTGTGTCCATGCCCATATATTGTGCTGCAAGGGCATGAGCCATCGCAATCTCGGGTTTATTGATTGGAAGTGGCTTAGTATTGCTTATAAATTCTGCCGTTGTTGTTCCACCGGATTCAAATAACATATACCCCGTTGAAATAGGTTCAATACCCATTTTACGAATAAAAGGCGCCGCAATGACAAGATCACCAAAAAGATAGTTCGGGTTTCTGCCACTGATCAATGAAATATACAAAATCGCGTCGGCATTAGGTGACAATTGCTGTAAAGATCCAGGAAAAATGATAATAGGAACCGTACTGACTTCTTTTACAAGATTCAGGGAACTCTGAAAATCACCATTAATAATCAGGCTTCCACCAACTAAAATTGCATCAACACCCCTGTAACATATCTCCTTTACAAATTCCCTTAATTCATCATTCTTTCGTGTATCAGGATCGATGAGAACGAAATATCCGCCGCCTTTTTCTTGAGCAATTTTTGTAAGTTTCTTAAATACTTTCATACACCTAAAATTTAGACAAATATTTTACAAAATCATCTATTTCTTGGCAAGTTCTTTTTTCTGTTACCGCAATAAGCAAATAATTTCCCCATTCTCGTCGGTAAATTCCCAAATCAATGCCTGAAAATATATTTTTTTCGACTCCAGCATCAATAATTTTTTTTGCAGGTACAGGAGTTTTCACAACAAATTCTTTAAAAAACGGTATATTTTTATACGGTAAATCAAATCCCTTAAGATGGGCAATCTTTCCACATAAATAGTGACTGTTATTTAGGCACAAATTTGCCACCTGTTTCAAACCCTTCTTCCCGACTAATGAGAGATAAATCGTTGCTGCTAATGCCATTAGACCTTGATTAGTACATATATTTGAAGTAGCTCGCTCACGACGTATATGTTGCTCTCGAGTTTGAAGAACTAAAACATATCCACGTTTACCATCAACATCAACAGTTTCCCCAACAATACGACCTGGCACTTTACGAACCAGTGATTTTTTTGCAGCAAAAACTCCGAGATAGGGACCACCAAAAGATTGATGAATTCCAAGAGGCTGTCCTTCAGCTGCTGCAATATCCGCTCCTAACTCACCAGGAGATTTAAGTATACCCAGTGAAATAGGATCAACATAAGTAACAAATAAAGATTTATTATCTTCTAATATTTTATTTATACCATTGAGATTTTCAATATTACCGAGAAAATTTGGAGATTGCACAAGGAGAGCTGCTACTTTATCATCTAACTTATCCGTAAGGTCTGTAAAATCCGTTAAACCATTGGACTCCGGTAATAGCTCAATCTCAACTGCTCTATTATATAAGTAAGTTCGAAGTACATCTATAACAAGTGGGTTTATAAGTGGTGAAATTAAAACTTTGTTTCTTCTGGTAATATTCACGCTCATAATTGCTGCTTCAGCAAGAGCGGTTGCTCCATCGTAAAGGGAAGCATTGGCAACTTCCATATCCATAAGTTGACATATCATAGACTGATATTCATAAATTGATTGGAGAGTCCCCTGGCTGACCTCAGCTTGGTAAGGAGTATATGCCGTATAGAATTCAGAACGACTTATTAAAAAATCTACTACGGCAGGAACAAAGTGGTCATACGCTCCTCCTCCAAGAAAAGAAACTGTATTTCCAGAATGTTTGTTTATACCAGCAAGATTCTCTATATGCTTAGAGATTTCTATTTCTGAAAGAGGGAACGGAAGATTTATTTGGCACTTCTTTAAAAATCCCTCAGGAATATTTACAAGCAAGTCTTCAAACCTTTTTACACCGATTGCCTGGAGTATCTCTTTTTCAACTTCAGCAGTATTTGGAATATAATGCATAAACTAACTTACCAATTTTTTATAATCTTCGGAGTCTAATAAACCATCAATCTCAGATAAATCTGATATTTTAATTTTAGCAATCCATCCCTCGCCATAGGGGTCCTTGTTAACCAATTCGGAAGCATCATTTAATGCTTCATTAATTTCCACTACTTCTCCGGAGACAGGAGTATAAACATCAGCTACAGTTTTAACAGCCTCGATAGTGCCAATAGCATCACCTTTCGAGACAGTATCTCCCACAGCTGGAAGTTCTATGAAAACAACATCACCTAATTCACTCTGGGCATAATCTGTAATACCCATAGTAGCATTATCTCCATCAATCAACGCCCATTCATGGTTTTTAGTATATTTTAAATTATCAGGTACATTCATTTAAAAAACCTCCTTAATTTAATTCTTTTGTAAGTTCGAAAGAATCTAAAAATCCAGTATTAAAATCTCCTGAACGAAATGAACTATCACGCAAAATAGCCTGGTGAAAAGGAATTGATGTAGAGACACCTTCAATAATAGTCTCTTCCAATGCACGTTCCATTCGGGCAAGAGCTTCTTCTCTATCTCTGCCATGCGTGATCAATTTTCCCAGGAGTGAATCATAATTTGCAGGGATTTCATAGCCAGCGTAAACATGGGTATCCATTCTTGTACCGGGTCCACCGGGCGCATGAAATGAAGTTATTTTACCAGGCGATGGTCTAAAATTTTTATAAGGGTTTTCGGCATTTATTCTACATTCAATAGCATGCCCCCTTAGTTTAAATTTCCTTAACCATTCCGGTAGCTTCTTCCCACAGGCTAAATCAACCTGCTCCTTTAAAATGTCAATTCCAGTCACCATTTCTGTTACAGGATGTTCTACCTGGATTCTCGTATTCATCTCCATAAAATAAAAATTTTCATTCTTATCTAAAAGGAATTCTACAGTTCCAGTACTTGAATAATTTGCTGCTTTTGCGGCTTTGACAGCAATTTTTCCAATTTTTTCCCGCATATTTTGATTAACTACCGGTGATGGAGATTCTTCAATCAACTTCTGATGGCGTCTCTGAATTGAGCATTCACGTTCACCCAAATGGGCAATATTCCCAAAATTATCACCCAGAATTTGGACTTCAATATGCCTTGCATCCTCAATAAGTTTCTCAATATATAGATCAGGATTACCAAAAGCTAATCTTGCTTCCTCACCAGCCATTAAAAAGGCATTCTCAAGTTCGGAGGGTTCACGTACAATCCTCATTCCTCGACCACCACCACCGGCACTCGCCTTCAAAATTACAGGATATCCAATTTCATCTGCCACTTTTTTAGCAGTCTTGAAATCAGGCAATACACTTTCACTGCCAGGAATAACCAGAATACCAGCTTTTATCATCGTTGATCTTGCCTGTGCCTTATTGCCCATCTTTCTTATCACTTCGGGTTTAGGACCGATAAAATATATCTCATTATCCTCACACATCTGTGCAAAATCCGCATTCTCGGCTAAAAACCCGTATCCAGGGTGAATAGCGTCAGAATTAGTAACTTCAGCAGCACCGATGATTTGGGATTGTTTTAAATAACTATCCTGACTATTTGCTGGTCCTATGCATACAGCTTCATCAGCAAAACGTACATGTAATGAGAGGGAATCAATAGTAGAATAAATAGCAACAGTAGGAATATTTAACTCCTTACAAGCTCGTATAATTCTAAGTGCTATTTCGCCCCTATTTGCAATAAGGATCTTTTTTATCACAATTTATCTTTTAAATTGACTCTCTCTTCATCAAGATTATTCGACAATGAAGAGTGTTTGATTATATTCAACCGGTTGAGCATTCTCGACAAGCGCTCTAACAATTTTGCCTGTAACCTCAGACTCAATTACATTCATAATTTTCATTGCTTCAATTACACACAAAGCCTGTCCTTTTGAGATATGGTCTCCAACTTTAACAAATGGATCAGCGTCAGGTGAAGGTGCCTTGTAAAAAGTACCGACAATTGGCGTCTTGATCTCAATCCCCTTTTTCTCTTCACTTTTAGAAATCTCAGGCTGGGTTTCGGAAATACTCGCTACTTCCACAAATTGCGGCTGGGCAGATTTATTTACATCCTCGGATATCATGTTAACAGTCTTCGGTGTATTTCTCCCCGAGACCATTTTAGCAATACGTATTTTCTTCCCCCATCGGGAAACTTCTATTTCAGCAATATCATGAGACTCAAGGATTTTTACTAATTCAAGTATTTTTGATGATTTCATTGCCATCCCTCTCGTTTATTTAACACGCTCACAGTAGGACCCAGCTCGTGTATCAATACGAATTTTATCACCTTCATTAACAAACAAAGGTACCTGTACGGTATATCCGGTTTCAAGTACAGCAGGTTTTGAAGCGCCAGATACTGTATCCCCTTTTATCCCGGGTTCTGTGTCCGACACTTCTAAATTGACAAATATAGGGATTTCAATATCAATTGGTGTATCATCATTGAAAAGGATTTTAACTACATCATTCTCCTTTACAAATTGAGAGGCTTCTTTGAAAATCTCTTCGGAAAGCGGAATTTGTTCATACGTTTCATTATTCATAAAAATATAATTAGGCCCGTCTTTATAGAGATATTGCATCTCTTTTGCTTCAAGCCGAACAACCTCGATCTTTTCACCAGACCGAAACGTATTATCAATTACCTGACCAGTGCGAATATTTTTGAATTTTGTGCGAACACGTGCACCACCCCTGGCAGTCTTTACATGTTGAAATTCAATAATCTTTACAAGATCGCCATTGTAATTTATAATTAGACCATTCCGAATATCTGATGTTGTTGCCACTAATCCCCCTTTCAATACACCCTACTTTGAGAGTGGAATTTACGGGTTGGTTATATAAGTGTCAACCAATTTTTCCTTTAAAAACAGCTGCTTTCAATGACAATGGCGTAATCAATCTATCAAATTTCTTTGGGATGTCATAAAGTTATTTTAGATTAAATTATATATGAGAGAATTTTTTATAACACCTTTTAATACAGAACATTTTTTTACAGTTGCAACATTACTGCTGCCAATTTTCCTTTACGCAGAAATCCATTACCGTTTACCTTTTTTTACCGGGCGGCTGTATAAAAAACAGCCTGAAATCATATTCGATTTACCATACCGAATACAGACTGATTTCTTATCCGTAATGCTGCTAATAAAAGATAGTGACCTCCATCCTGTAACTCTCTTCGAGGTAACTCTAATTATTAGTTTCCCGCAGACAAAGCAAATTCTACAAACACTTTCATTTTCAGAAAATATCACAATATCTAAAAAATGGTTCAGTAAAATTTATAATATTAATGTAAATCAGTTTAAAGATCATTGGCTTGAAGTTGAATGTATTGCCTCTATAAAAATCAAAAATCATGTTTACATAGTAAAAAATGACAATTATTCAACTCTCTCAAATGGAAATTTTAAAACCTACATAGATTCAGAACCACTGCCGTCTCCTGCTGAATGGATTTGGGGCGACCTGCACTGCCACTCGTCCTGGACAGAAGACCAGGTTGAATTTGGAATCCCAGCAGAAAACATAAGCACATTGGCAGAAACTATGGGCATATCTTTCTGTGCTTTGACTGATCACTCCTATGACCTTGATGACATTCCCGATTCCTGGACAAAAAATGACCCTGAATTAACAAAATGGAAAAAATCCCGCAAACAAATAAAATCACTTAATAATTTCAATAATTTCTTAATAATCCCGGGGGAAGAAATTTCTGTTGATAATGGTTTAGGCAAAAATGTTCATATGGCCGTCTTAAACAGTTCTGAATTCTACTTCGGTAGTGGAGATGGGTTTGAGAAACTTATCAGTAAATCTTCAGAAAACCATTATGCCAGAATCCTTGATAATCTCCAAAAAGACAGTATGGCTTTTGCTGCTCATCCTCAAGCTAAACCTCCGATATTGCAGAAGTTTTTTATCAAACGAGGTGTATGGAGCCAGTGGGATTCTCACAAAAGACTTTCCGGTTACCAGATTATGAACGGATCTCTCAAGGAAGATTTCATAAATGGAAAGAAAAAGTGGATTCAGCAAATATTAAAAGGTAAGAAAAAATATATTTATGCGGGAAATGATTCACATGGAAATTTCAATCGTTTCAGACAGGTGAAATTTCCAATGTGGAAACTGCACGAGCATAATTATCAAATTTTCGGTGAACATTTAACCGCTGTTAAATCAACAATCACCAATGGAGTTGAAAATCTAATTAATGACCTTAAAAAAGGTCAAGTAATTACATCGAACGGACCTTTTGTAAACTTTACTATTCATGATGATAGTGTTCACAAAGCGTCAATAGGTGAGGAACTATCATCTGTACCCACATCAGCTAATATTACGGCAAATTCGACTAAGTTTTTTGGTGATCTAAAGAGCTTGAAACTCATTCTCGGAAATATTGATAAGCGACAAGAATTTCTATATCAAAACATTTCAATTTCGGGTTATTCTACTAAAACACTCTCAATCCAATTAAATAATCTTCCCGAGAGAGGTTATCTTAGAGTAGAAGTTTATACACAAAAAGATAAATTTGCTTTATCTAATCCTATATGGTATTCGAAACATTTGCCGTGAAGACATTAGTTTAATTATCAATTTTGGTTCTTCCGACATTAGTATGGAACTAAGCAAAAGACGCCCTTATCTTTAAGAAAAAATAGTCACTATCCCTAAAGCCAAAGGCAACTCTTTTGATGACCTTGATCTTGTTATTCATACCTTCCAGGAAGGAAGTGTTTAGTTTATGTTTGCAGTGAGCAATAATACCATCAATTCGCCTCTTCAGGGAACGGGCAAATTCTTTGAGTGGTTCAATCTTGGAATAGATAGCCTTGCGATACCAAGCATTAAAGGCCTTTTTAAACCAGGCTTCAGAGGTGTACGACCAGAGATGCTTAAGCTCATCCTTGAGGATATAGACAGTTGAAAGGTGCTTGTTTAAGGCTAACAGTAGTTTAAGAGAGTTTCTGTTC
>Ga0307431_1001978_pt1 | contig 11103 bp, 11 predicted proteins | sample SalMarWE160170MG_FD_202155 | JGI IMG/M metagenome (GOLD analysis project Ga0307431, IMG submission 202155) | Salt marsh sediment microbial communities from the Plum Island Ecosystem LTER, Massachusetts, United States - WE1603-170 | ecosystem: Environmental > Aquatic > Marine > Intertidal zone >... | reverse complement strand
TACCTGCAAAAGGGCTCCGGGACGAATCCCATGCGGGTGATCCTCGACACCAACTTGAGGGTTCCCTTGGCGAGCAGGATTCTCACGGAAGGACCATCAGCCTTGACCTGCATAGCCTCTGGTAGGAGGGTGAGCACGGCAAAACGGAAGATGATAGAGGGGCGCGGGGCGCGGGTTATACCCTGTAAGGTGAGAAACGGGCATGTTGATCTCGAAGATCTGCTCGATAAGCTGGCGAAGGAATCGATTTGCTCGGTGCTGGTAGAAGGGGGGGCAGGTCTTTTCGGTTCCCTTATCAGGGAGCGGCTGGTAGATAAGTATTACCTATTCTTGGCCCCTAAACTGCTGGGGGGCGATAACGGGATTCCGTTCACAAGAGGTGCAGGGTGTGATATGATTAAAAATTGTGTGGGGTTAAATATTGTGAGGGTCAGAAGGTTTGACGATGACATCATGGTTGAGGCGTATCCCCGGAAGATGAGGTGAATAGACTGAAGTCTGAAGGCCCTTCGGCACGCTCAGGGCCGTGAGTGAAATCGAACGGCTGTTAGGGATAAATGATACCCATCATACAATACTGAGGGCATGTGAGCCTTTAAATAACCTTCAGCCTTCGGCCTATCAACCTAAGGAGCTTTTACCATGTTCACCGGACTTATTGAAGCCGTTGGGGAGGTGAGAGAGATCAGGCGGGCAGGATCAGGGGCAATCCTTATGCTCCGGATGCCTCCCACCTTTTCCGATTGCCGGCCCGGTGACAGCATTGCCGTTGACGGGGTGTGCCTCACCATAACCGGCATAACCGGGGATCTCTCAAGCCTCGATATTTCGATGGAGACCCTCGAGAGGAGCACGTTAGGGGAGCTTAAAGGTGGGAGTATGGTGAACCTTGAAAGGGCAATGAGGCTGTCGGATAGATTGGGCGGGCACCTCGTGAGCGGCCATGTGGACGGCACGGGCATACTGAAGAGCATCAGAAGAGAGGGAAGATCGTGGCGTATCCGGATCAGCCTCGATCCATCTCTCGGCAGGTATTTGATTGAGAAGGGTTCCATTGCCGTGGACGGGATAAGTGTAACCGTAAACGACTGTACGGAGAATTCCTTTAGCGTGGCTATTATTCCAGAGACTATGAGGAAGACCACCCTTCTGAAAAAAAGGGCCGGGGATACGGTAAATATTGAAATAGACATGATCTCAAAGTTTATCGATCAGAGAGAAGGAACCACATTGAAGGAGCCTCGCTCTAAGATCGATAGAGATATGTTGACAAGCTTTGGATTTGGAGACAGCGATGGACATTTCTAATATAGAGGGTGCACTGGATGATCTGCGTCAAGGCAAGATGATCATCCTGGTTGATGATGAAGACAGGGAAAACGAGGGTGATCTGACCATGGCCGCTGAGAAGGTCAGACCAGAGGATATAAACTTTATGGCAAAATACGGAAGAGGGCTTGTGTGCCTGTCTCTCCATTCTGATATTGTCGAGAAGCTCAAGCTCCCCTTGATGGTTCAGGATAACAAGTCCCGCTTCGGCACCGCCTTCACGGTTTCCATTGAGGCAAAGCACGGGGTAACCACCGGTATCTCCGCAGCCGATAGGGCGCATACCATTCTCACAGCCTTGAACGACAAATGTACGCCCGATGATCTCGTGCAGCCGGGCCATGTGTTCCCTTTAAGGTCGCGAAGGGGCGGAGTGCTCTTCAGGGCCGGACAGACAGAGGGCTCAGTGGACTTGGCCCGGATCGCCGGATTAAAGCCGGCAGGGGTGATATGCGAGATCATGAATGATGACGGGACCATGGCCAGGATGCCTGATCTAGATATCTTCGCCAAAAAGCACAACCTCAGGGTGGTCACTGTTGCCGATATTATCGGCTACCGCATGAGATATGAGTCCTTTGTGCGCAAGGAGGCAGAAACGGTACTGCCTACCCCCTATGGGGAGTTTAAGGCAATGGCATTCATAAATGAAATCGACAACAGCGAACACCTGGCCCTGGTGAAAGGAGAGATCGACCCGGAAAAGGAAATCCTGGTTCGTGTTCACTCCGAATGCCTCACCGGGGATGTCTTCGGCTCATATAGATGTGACTGCGGCGATCAATTAAAGACAGCACTGAAAATGGTTGAACAGGAAGGTCTGGGGGTCGTAGTATATCTGCGCCAGGAAGGGCGTGGCATCGGGTTCGCCAATAAGATCAAGGCATATGCCCTTCAGGATCATGGCTTTGATACGGTTGAGGCGAACGAGGAACTCGGTTTCAAGCCCGACCTGCGGGACTATGGAGTGGGAGCCCAGATCCTGGTTTCTCTGGGCGTCAAAAAGATGCGGCTCATGACCAACAACCCCAAGAAGGTAGTCGGGCTGGAGGGGTATGATCTAACCATCACGGAGAGGGTACCCATCGAGATCCCTCCACGGCCTGAAAACATGAAATACCTTTTAACGAAATGCGAGAAGCTGGGACATATCATGAAGATCAATAGCTAGTCCAAAGGGAGGAAGCCCATGCCTACACTCATTGAGGGAGCAATTTCAGCAAAGGATGTGAGATGTGCGATTGTGGTGAGCCGGTTTAATGATTTCATAAGCCAGAGGCTGTTAGAGGGCGCCTTGGATGCTTTCAAAAGACACGGGGGATCCGAGGATCAGATCACGATTGTCAAGGTGCCCGGCGCATTTGAAATCCCCGCCATGGCGAGGAGGCTCTCGGTAACGAAGGGATTTGACTGCATAATCTGTCTGGGGGCCGTGATACGGGGAGATACTCCGCACTTTGACTACATCAGCTCACAGGTCTCGAGAGGTGTTGCCTCTGTCGCCCTCGAGAGCTCAGTTCCGGTTTCATTCGGTGTGCTCACCGCAGACACCTTGGAACAGGCTATTGAAAGGGCCGGCGCAAAGAGCGGCAATAAAGGATGGGATGCCGCTGTCTCGGCCCTGGAGATGGTAAGCCTTTACCAAACGCTTAAGTAGCCCATCCAAACGGGTTGTGGGAGTAATGGAGCACTGGAGTAGCGGAGTAATGCTCTCAATTTGAGGAAGGGTTTTGAAAGGCAGGCGGCCCGTACCAACACTGTTTCCAGCTACGCTGTTTCTTGATGATATGGTCTACGGCAGTTGTTAATACTCCAAAAATCCAATACTCCCTTAGCTCTTTGAATAGATGCTGCCATGAATTGAGAGTGCAGGCAATGGGAAAGAGAAGGCGCTCAAGAGAGCTTGCAATCAGGGTGCTCTTTCATCTTGAGTTCTCGAATGATGATCCCGCAGCAGCCTTTGAGCTGATCTGCAATAATTTCGGGGCGGCCGAAGACAGCAAGGCCTTTTCCAAAGAACTGGTAGAAGGGGTTTGTTCTCATATAAAAGAGGTGGACGAGTTACTCTCAAAGGCTTCGCAGCATTGGCGACTGGAAAGGATCGCAAAGCTTGACCGTACCATCTTGAGAATGGCGCTGTATGAGTTGCTTTACAGGGATGATATACCGCCAAAGGCTACGATTAATGAGGCGGTTGATTTGGGGAAGAAGTTCTGCAGTGAGGAGTCGGGGGCCTTTATTAACGGCATATTGGATAAGATCTATCATACCCTCATACCTCATAGAAAATTCCTTGATATCCCGTAGTGAGCATTTCCGGGTATCCTTTCCCTGATGAGAGAAGATACCCTGACTTCTTCAAAGAGATGCGGCGATTACCTCCAGAAACAAACGGAGCACCGACGAGTATCAACAGATATGATCGATATGAGACTGGACGTACGGCTCACGCACAGGTTTTTGGATCAGCTATGGTGTCAAGCTATCGTTGTATTCCTCTTTGAAGATATCTCCTTCCAAAAAGAATACCTTTTGAGGATAAACAAGGCATTGGCCGGTTCCTTAACCCCGTTGATCGATAGCCATTTTATTACGGGGAAAAAAGGCGATCTTATCCTCATTGCGACTCAACAGAGGATTAAGGCCGAGAAGTTGTTATTTGTCGGTTTGGGGCCTGTTTCCGATTATTCGGTTAGAATCCTGCCTTCTGTTGCTGAAAAACTCGTTTCTTCCCTTGAGGGGCTGCGTGTCGATGAGTTCTGTATCATGGTGCCTCGCCTCGATGGGGATAAAAAACAATATGAGGGGTTCGTAAGATCGATGATACAAGGGACTATGAGCTATTACGAAGAGAGGAAAAGGGAGGCAGTTCCTTTCATTCTCAAGATGCTTGTCTCCATTGATGAGGATGTTTGTTCCGACATGCGGACATTGCAGGAGAGCTTGAGGAGCTCTCTCGATCCTCGCATGGAATATACGATTGTGGTTGATGAAAGCAGAGGGTTGTATAATGAGAAAGTATAGGCCGCAGGAGGTAGAGATTAAATGGCAGTCCTTATGGGAGAAAGAGGGGTACTTCAAGGCCGACGAGGATTCAGGAAAGGAGAAGTACTACCTGCTCGAGATGTATCCCTATCCATCCGGCAAGATCCATATGGGGCACGTGAGAAACTATGCCATAGGAGACGTAGTGGCACGCTACAAACGAATGAGGGGGTTCAATGTCCTTCATCCGATGGGTTGGGATGCCTTCGGCATGCCTGCCGAGAATGCCGCGATTGAGCACAAGACCCATCCGGCGAAGTGGACCTACGATAACATCGATTACATGCGCTCTCAGCTCAAGAGGATGGGCTTCAGCTATGATTGGGACAGAGAAATCGCTACCTGTCGGCCCGAATACTATAAGTGGGAGCAGCTTATTTTCCTGAAGATGTTCAAGGAAGGTCTTGCCTACAAAAAAAAGACCTACGTGAACTGGTGCGATCAATGCCAGACAGTGCTGGCGAACGAACAGGTCGTGGATGGATGCTGCTGGCGGCACCCAGACCAGCAGGTAGTGCTGAAGGAGATGGATAGCTGGTTTTTCAAGATCACCGACTATGTGAAGGAGCTCCTCGAGTACTGCGAGAAATTGCCGGGGTGGCCTGAGCGGGTGCTCACCATGCAGAGAAACTGGATCGGAGAGAGTCATGGCGCCATACTCCGGTTTCCCGTTGTTGATTCAGACCGGGTGATCGAGGTCTTCACCACCAGGCAGGATACGATCTATGGCGCCACCTTCCTCTGTTTTGCCCCCGAGCACCCCCTGGTAAGGGAGTTGACGAGGGGATACCCTCAGCAGCGCGAGGTGGAGGAGTTTGTGGAGAAGACCCTCAAGGTGGATACCTTCATGAGGACCGCTGACTGGACCGTTAAGGAGGGGGTGTTCACGGGAAGGTATTGCCTGAATCCCGCGACAGGGGAGCGGATTCCCATGTACGTGGCCAATTTCGTGCTCGCTGAGTACGGAACAGGGGCGATTATGGCAGTGCCCACCCATGATCAGAGGGACTTCGAGTTTGCAAAGAAGTATAACTTGCCCCTCAGGGTGGTCATTAAACCTCCGGACAGCGACCTTTCTGAGCAGGAGATGGCCGAGGCCTATGCCGATGACGGCATTCTGGTAAACTCCGGGCCGTTTAACGGGATGCCGAACAGGGAGGCCATGGATGCAATCATCGACTATCTTGAAAAAAAAGAGATGGGGTACAAGACGGTCAATTATCGTCTCAAGGATTGGGGCATCAGCAGGCAGAGATACTGGGGTGCGCCTATCCCTATTATACACTGTCCTGAGTGCGGGGAGGTTCCGGTTCCGGAGGATAAGCTTCCGGTGATGCTGCCCCTCGATCTTGATCTCAAGGAAGGGGGAAAATCTCCTCTCCCGTTCGAGCCGTCGTTCTATGAGACGGAGTGCCCTCTGTGCGGACGGCCTGCAAAGAGGGAAACCGATACCATGGACACCTTTGTCGAGTCATCGTGGTACTTTGACCGGTTCGCATCCCCCAGATACGACAAGGGGCCTTTTGAAAAGGAAAAGGCGGCCTATTGGATGCCGGTGGATCAGTATATCGGGGGGATCGAGCATGCCATCCTGCACCTTCTCTATTCCCGTTTCTATACCAAGGTCTTACGGGATATGGGCTATCTCGGCATAGCAGAGCCTTTCACCAACCTCTTGACACAGGGCATGGTGTGCAAGGAGACCTTTCGATGCCGGGAACATGGATACCTGTATCCCGAGGAGGGACAAGAGGGCCGGTGCATTCATTGCGGCAGGGAGATCGAGATCGGATCCAGCACAAAGATGTCCAAATCCACCAAGAACGTCGTCGATCCCCAGGAACTCATTGAGCGATACGGCGCGGACACGGTGCGGATGTTCTGCCTGTTTGCCTCGCCGCCTGAGAGGGATCTTGAGTGGAACGATGAGGGCGTGGAAGGGGCCTGGAGGTTTCTCAGCAGGGTGTGGCGCCTTGTGGAGGAAAACAAGGAGCTTCTCTCCCGGATAGAGCCATACGATGGGCTCCAGGTGATCTCTTCTGATCTGAGGGATATCCACCGAAAGACCCATCAGAGCATAAAGAAGGTGACCGAGGATATAGAGGATCGGTTTCATTTCAATACCGCAATCAGCGCTGTCATGGAACTCTTCAACACGGTAAATCAGTTTCTCAACACCCACGATAAGATCACTGATGAGGCCTGGTCCGTGGTAAAGGAGGCCGCAGAGACCATGCTCATACTCCTTCACCCCATTGTGCCGCACATTACAGAGGAGCTGTGGAATGCCTTAGGCCATGAAAATAGCCTTGCAACCATGCAGTGGCCTTCCTTTCGTGAGGGGGCGCTTGAGGTTGAAAGCCGCGTGGTCGTCATTCAGGTGAACGGAAAGGTCAGGAGCAGGATGGAGGTGCCGTTAACGCTGTCTGAAGAGGAGATCCGGCGAATGGCCTTGGAGGATGAGAGAATCCGGCGTTTTGTGGGCGATAAGGCGATAAAAAAGCTGATCGTGGTCCAGAATAAACTGGTGAATGTGGTGGTGTAATTTGCTTGTTGGCATAGGCGGAAAATTCAGCTCAACGGTCATTCCGGCCACCGAGCCGGAATCCAGGAAAAAGGGGCTCTATAGATCGTTCTGGATGCCCCTGGCTCAGGACATCCCGGGCCTGCTTTGGTTGGACTTGATACAGGGTCCGGTATGACATAATAGATTGAGAGAACCGTGAAGAATCTTAGAATACATACAATCCTGCCCCCATATTCTTTTTTCGTTGCTTTCCTGGCATGCTGCTTCATGTCCGGTTGCGGTTACCAATTCAGGGGTGCGGGCATGCTTACAGGAGTAAGCTTCGACACTATTGCTATCCCCATTTTCCCCAGCACCTCTTCTTTTTTAGGATATGAGGCAGATTTCACTAGAATACTCAGAGAGCAGTTCATTACCCATTCCAGGGTGAGGATCGTAAGCGAAGAGAGGGCCCAGGCGGTTTTAAGAGGAACAATCCTTTCTATTATAACCGATCCATTGACCTATTCCGTCACGAAGAAGACTGTTCATGGGTACACCTCAACCGATTCAGTCACCAGCTCGCGTACAATGAGGGTGCAGGTGGAGGCGCAATTGGTCGACAGGGAAACGGGGACCGTAATATGGCAGGATACGGGCTTTACCGGAGAGGCCGGCTTTTCTGTGAGCTCAGATCCCCTTCAAACTCGATACTATCAACGCCAGGCATTTATCGCTATGGCCCAGGACCTCGCTACGAGGATCTACAGCAGAACCATGGAACGATTTTAATGAAGGCACTGGTCCCCGACAACATCTTGTTATCTTTAAAGTCCGGGACTATCGAGCCCTTCTATCTCTTTTACGGTCCGGAGGAGTTCTGGATAGAATTGGTCCTCGATGAGATAAAGAGGAGGTTGATCCCGGACTCGGTAAAGGATTTCAATCTTGAGATCCTTTACTCTGATGAGGTGACTGCCGCAGAGGTGCTCAACAGGGCTCGGACGGTCCCCTTTATGTCGCCTCGCAGGTTGATCATCGTGAGGCGCGCTGAACAGTATTCCAAGTCGGACCGGGAGCTTTTTCTCTCTTACATGGATAAGCCTCTTGAGTCGACGTGCATCATCTGGGTCTCAGGTGCGGCAGAGTCAAAAGATCCCTTTTTCGTGCGCTGCAGGGAATCGGGAAGGGCGGTCAATTTCAAAAAGCTCACCCAAGGACAGGCATTCGGTTGGATGCACAAGAGGGCGGAGGAATTGGGGATACGGATCGATAGCGAAGCAGGCGCCTTTCTCTACCAGATGGTTGGAAGCAGTTTGGGCGATCTGTATAGCGAGTTGGAGAAGGTCTCGGCGAGGTTTCCCCAATCCCGGATAGGGATGGAGCAGATAAAGGATTCCGCTGCCTTCAGCCGGCTCTTTACCGTGTTTGACCTGGTAGACCATGTATTCCGCAAGGATGCCTTGCATGCCTTAGAGACATTGCACAGACTTTTTGAGATCCAGGGGAGGGACCCTACAGCAATACTGGGCATCTTGGGTATGGTGGCCCGGCAGATCAGGTTGATCTGCCGGGCAAAGAAAAATAAGGAGGCAGCAGAGCTCAGGAAGCTCCCTCCTTACGTAATCGAGAAATGCATAACTCAAGGGAAGCTCTGGGAGGAGAAAGAGCTGGGATATGCCTTGAGCCGCATCTATGATGCCGACGGGTTGATCAGGACTGGCTCGCAGGGAGATCTTGTTCTGGAGCATCTGGTGGTGCAGCTTTGTCGCCCCCTGAATTGAGCACAGAGAGTTTGTTCACTTGACGGGTCAGCCGTGAGATCTTCCTGCTTGCATTATTCTTGTGAATAACGCCTTTGGATTGAATCTTCTGCAGGGTGGAAACGGTTTTACTCAAAGATGCCCGCGCTCCTTGGGCATCCTTTTCTGCAATGGTATGCCGGAGCTCTTTGATCTCATTTTTGGCCGTGGTCCTATATGATGCGTTTCTCGATCTTCGGACCAGGCTCTGTTTATGTCTTTTAATGGCGGATTTATGGGTTGCCAAATCCACACCTCCTCATGCTGATTGTGATTTGTTGAGGAACACTAAAATAAAGCGCACGATGTGTCAAGGTTTTTTATGAAAGAAGATGAGCTTGTCACGAGGGCTGCCGGAGTTGTCGGGATCTATACCTTCTTGAGCAGGGTTCTCGGACTTTTCAGGGATATACTCATTGCCAATGTCTTCGGCTCGGGCATGTCGGCGGACGCCTTCTTTGTCGCCTTCAGGATACCCAATCTTCTGCGGAGGCTCTTTGCAGAGGGCTCGTTCTCCGTGGCCTTCATACCGGTCTTTACCGAATACCTGCGGAAACGATCAAGGGAGGATGCCGTTGTCCTCGCACAGGCAGTGTGCACCATGCTTAGCCTTATCCTTACTGTCGTGAGTATTGTGGGGATAGTGTTCGCTCCCTTGATCGTAAGGATTATCGCCCCGGGCTTCGGGGCAGAGGGAGAGAAATACGCACTCACGGTTCTTTTGACTAGGATCATGTTTCCCTATATATTCCTGGTGAGCGTACTGGCGCTGTTTTCGGGAATCCTCAATGCCATGAAGCATTTTGCAGCGCCGGCCATGGCGCCCGTGTTCCTGAACCTCTCCATGATTGCCGCCTTAGTTCTGCTCGCCCCTTCCATGAGAAATCCGACGGTTGGTCTGGCGATCGGTGTCGTAGTCGGCGGGATAGCCCAGATGCTGCTTCAGGTGCCGTTCATGCTGAAAAAGGGCATCTCCCTTGCCCCCCGGTGGTTGCCTTCCCACCCGGCATTACGCAGGATCGGGATCTTGATGCTTCCCACCATATTCGGCTCTGCGATCTATCAGATCAACCAGCTGGTGGGAACCCTTTTGGCCACCCTTCTAAGGGAGGGAAGCGTATCCTTTCTCTACTATGCCGACAGGCTGGTGCAGTTTCCTCTGGGGGTATTCGCCATAGCAATCAGCACTGCCGTGTTGCCGTCCCTCTCACGGGAGGCCGCGGACGGGGATCTTGAAGGGATCAAAGGAACGGTTTCCCATGCCATCAGGCTCACCATGTTCATCACCATACCGGCAATGGCGGGCCTGATCGTGCTCAGGGAGCCGATCGTAAGGCTTCTCTTTCAGAGGGGCGCCTTTGATGCAGTCGCGGCTGCTATGACTGCCCGGGCTCTTCTGTATTATTCCGTCGGCCTGTGGGCGTTTTCCGGCCTCAGGGTTTTTGTCTCCGCATTTTACTCCCTTCAAGACACCAAGACGCCCGTTAAGGTGGCGGTGATAGCCATGGTGCTGAACCTCGTTTTCTCCCTTATTCTCATGCGTACGCCTCTTGAGCACGGGGGATTGGCCTTAGCACTTTCCCTTGCCTCCACCGTGCAGCTGGCAATCCTCATCCTTTTGCTGAGAAGAAGGATCGGAGGGATCGAGGGGAAGGCGGTGCTCGGTTCAATGGCGAAATCATTTCTCTCATCCATGATTATGGCTACGGGCATCTACTGGCTTTCCAATAAGTTCCTTGCCTCCATGGCATCAGGGACCATGGTGCACTACGCATTCGGCGTGCTTCTGGCGGTGGCTGCAGGCGCCCTGATATATCTTGTTTCGGCGCGGCTTCTCGGATGCCCGGAGCTCACATCGGTTATGAACGTCGTGAGGAGAAGACGGAGAAGGGCGTAACTGCAATTCAGACCCTAATACACTGCTCGGTATGTGCGTTACTTAATTCACCTCAGAGCCGCAAAGAGCGCAAAGATTGTTTTTTGCCTTCCGCTGAGACGGCGGAAGGCAAAAATGAATGGCGTTTCTCAATTGGAGATCTAATGCCTTAACTGCAGAGATCGAATATTATGCTTGATTGATCAGGAAAAAAATGGCAGACTTTTACATGTTGTGCACCTTTCACGTATCAGCAGTGGTGTGACAGCTGGGAGCAAAAGGAAAGAGTCAAGGTTACGGCGTGGGGATGTAGCTCAGATGGGAGAGCGGTACGTTCGCAACGTACAGGCCAGGGGTTCGATTCCCCTCATCTCCACCATTTTTTTCTCTGTGTTCGCGGTAGCTCTGTGGTGAGGTAAAGGAAAGGAGTGGGGATTGAAACGGATCGCCCAGATAGACAGAAAGACAAAGGAAACCGATATCAAGCTCACCTTGAATCTGGATGGGAAGGGGGCTTCAACCATTGATACGGGTATTGCCTTTTT
>Ga0307431_1001977_pt1 | contig 11107 bp, 14 predicted proteins | sample SalMarWE160170MG_FD_202155 | JGI IMG/M metagenome (GOLD analysis project Ga0307431, IMG submission 202155) | Salt marsh sediment microbial communities from the Plum Island Ecosystem LTER, Massachusetts, United States - WE1603-170 | ecosystem: Environmental > Aquatic > Marine > Intertidal zone >... | reverse complement strand
ACGCATGACATTCTCGGCAAAGAGGAATGACAACATCCGGATGCCTATCAATATCCGGGTGGTGAAGCTCTATATTTTCTTTTGAGCCGCACAAAAAACATATTTCAGCCAATATCTTACCACGTCTTCTGTAAACATTATGATATGATCTTACGATACTGCGCTGGCGCTGAATGGGCGACAAGTCCTTGTATTTGGTTCTATGGGCACGCTGATAAGCATTCCAGCAGAGACGACAGTAACTGTAACCAGGCCGATCCTTAGGATTTCCACAAATGGGACATAAACCATCACCCAGTCTGGGACGATAAATACGATAACTTCTATGCATTTCCCGTTGTTTCACGTCGCACCTTGTTAGAACATCCATTTAAGATTAAAATACTCCTCACCTTAGAAAAGCAACTATTTTGTTCTTAACGACAATTATTACTTGCGGAAGGTATAAAAATCAATTACTCAAACAAAAGTCAAGTAATATCGTTAGGATCAAAGTGAATCTGCCTCGCAACCGGCTCGAAACTTTCATGTGGGTGATTATGAATTATCACGGAACCTGGTACACCTGGAGTGGAGATAGCCCGCTCGGTTTCGATTGTTCTGGCCTTATCGTAGAGGGACTGAAATCTGCCGACATGATACCAAGAAAGAGCGACTACACCGCTGATGGTCTTTGGAGAAAGTTCAGACATCCCTCCAAGCGCCTTGATATTCCGAAACCCGGTAGTCTCTGCTTCTGGTTTGACCGTCATGGTATTGCCGTCCACGTAGCTGTCTGTATTAACGAGGATTCCTACATCGGAGCCGAGGGTGGGGGTCGCAATGTTAAGACCCTCGAGGACGCTGTTAAATACAATGCATTTATCAAGATAAGGCCCCTGTCGAGTCGACCCGGGGCAAGGTTCTTAAACATCTGGACATGAAAGGAGAAAGAAGTGCCAGAGCATAATTGCGTAAACATTGGGGTCGAGGGTTATCCCGTATGGCTGACCCTGACACCAAAAACAACAATCGTTGTAATTGAGCCGGCCGGATACAAGGAAACCGGAGAAAATCTTGGTAACATTAAGCCACTGTTGACAAGTGTGACAGTGGTTGTCAACGGAGAGGCTATTTATGTCAGGACCCCCGCTACGGTCGAAGAAGTCTGCGAGCGCCTTGGCTTTATCTGGCCCGAGAAGCTCGAAGAGGCAAGACCTGAAATAGGAGATTCACAATGAGACAACTCAGAGTCGAGAATACTCTCTACAACCTTCCAAATGAGGTCTGGCGCCAGGTAAATGATCTACTGACTAAAGCCGAAGGAACAAAGCGGCTCACCCAGGAGATGCTCAGAGATGACATACCCCTTGACCAGACCAAGGAATCTGAAGGTGCACCGACGGAGCGAACCGGTTCAGGCGACGGCTCCTCTGCCCCCGAGGCATCTCTCGGTGAAGACCTTTCAGAAGAGGAATAGCCCTAACGGATTGTGCTCCTTGTTTTATTACGGCGGGCGGGTGGAAACAGCCGCCCGTTATTAGAATGAATATGCTTCACAGGGGACAAGCCCCAACCTGGTCAATGAGGCGTGGTGCTTCAATATATCCGCTTCACGAGGGCGCTGTTGTTAAGATCACATCAATCATTACCAAGAAGCGCTTTGATATCTGTCGAGTAAATCCTGACGTGGATCATCAGATGTTTTTCTGGATCCAACACATAAGCTCACGACAGACGGGTTCCCGGCAGGAACGGTTGGCTCGTGTTATGGTTGTATTGATACCGGATAGACCCGGCTGCGAAAAACGCAGAATCCTCTACGAACTCACCGGCGGGAACCGCATTCAGCTTGAAACCATCAAGAAGTGGATGAGAACACATGGATATCAACACTTGGGTGATGTCATCTTCAGACAGAGGAAAAGAGACTACGGTAAGTTCTATCGAATGATCGGGGTAAGCCGCCCTGCCCTCCTGTCAGTCGTTAAAGGTTCAGGGGAACCTCCAAAACCTATTCCCCAACCAGAATAAATCAAAAAACTCTTCATTTCCCTCCCAAACGACTAAAGTTTGTGCAGTTGTATCTTTCGTTAAATACTGCTTGACAACAACTTATGATGCCTGATAAGGTTTCGGCATGGCACCTATAGGCAAAAGTGCGTTGTTTCGCAATAGGTCAGATAGGGATCTGCCTCAACCGGAGGAGTTCGGGGAAGCACCAAATGGAGAGCTGAGCGTTTGCCAGCAGGTAGGCCGGTCGAATCTCCCAATTGAGACAAAAGCGATCATTCTGAAGGCTCTCGAAGAAAAACCCAAAGAAAAAAAGAAGAGTGATGTTTTTCGGGCGATTGAGGCACGAGCAAATGAGGCCAGGCAGATAACCAACACGACACTGGAAGAACTTGAGAAAGTTGTCCAGGACGCATTGAGGGCAACCTCCACAAAGATTTTGTATCGGAAGGTCTACCGTGAAAACGGTAAAATCTGGAAGGTTGTACCCAGCACGGTTCGGGAGCCAGATCACGCCACCAGGCTGAGGGTTCTTGAGATATTTATCAAACCCAAGCCGACTGGGCCAAAACCAAAAAAGGCTTCTAGTAGGTTGGGGGATCAAAACAACACGGCTGATCGCCTGAGAGACAGGGAAGAAGCCATGATTCTCAATGGGAATGGAAATGGCAACGGATAATAAACTGACTCCCGCCGAGATTGAGCGCTGGCAAGATCGCTGGCGGCTTGCCCTAAAGAACCCATGGATCTTTCTGACCTATTTCAGTTCTTCTTGGGACGAACACGAGAGATCACATTTGGCTCTTGCCAAGCCGTTTCCGCAATCGTCCGTTTTTCGATTTCTCTGTCGTTGCTGGGATGAACTCGAAGTTATCTTCATTGAAAAGTCCCGACAGATTATGATGACATGGTTCTTTGCGGATATGTTTTTATATGATGTCCTCACCCTGGTGGCACGCCGAAATATGTATCAGTCGAAAAAGCAAGAGGATGCCAACAATGTTTTAGACAGGTCCCGACACATATATCAGTGCCTAGTGAAGGATTTTGGCGAAATCATTGACATCCCTAAAATTAGGGTCTTTGGGGATAGGTTTGGAACAATAAGTCAAATGGAGATTGAAAAGACCAGATGCTACTTGGTGGCAATTCCCCAGGGACCAGACATTGTTCGATCCTACACTACAACTGGCATTTTCTCTGACGAAAGCGAGTTCCAGCCGAAATTCAGTGAATCCTATACGGCCGCAATGCCTAGCTTTGGCAATGGTCACTTTGTTGCCATAAGTAGTGTCAACGGCTACAGCGCCGCTTGGCATATCCTATATGGAGTACAGGAAGGCCAGCGCCGGCCTACAGCACCGAACCTGCTGGATTCACGTAACGTGACCAAAGTGCCATATACCGCCCCGAGTCGTCTGAGCGAAGAAGATCAAAGGCATTGGATAGAACAAAAATTATTGTCCTTGTCCGAGGAAGAATACAAGAGTATCCCGCTGGAGGTTCTGGCGGCAATGATGCCTGGTGTTGAGTATTGGCGCACAGAGGACGAAACAGATTCAATCCGTCTCCATTATAGTTCTGACCCCAAAAAGGACCCGGTAACGAAAGAGGGTTCGGCTTGGGTAACAAGACAGAAAAAACGCATGAAATCTCAGAGGCGCTGGAACAGGGAGATGGAAATGCGCAGGGATCAACCCGAGGGTGGACCTGTTATTGAGAACTGGCAATACGATACCTTCGTTCCGAAAAAAGCGGTCCCAGTCGAACAAAGCAAGCCGATTATTGTCATGGTAGATTTTGGTAGCAATGTCGCCTTTGCCGGATTTGCTCAATACCTCCAACTTACCATAGGTGAGAAGTTGGTTCACTTCTTCCAGACGAGAATACTCGACGAGATTCACTTGGAGCATTCCAACACATACGTTCTGGGGGACAAAATCACAAGGAAAATGAGAGAGCGTTTTCCGGCTCAATTTCGCCAACACAATTTCAAGGTTTGGTGTGACCCTGCCGGCAACGCTACCAGCCAGACAACTTCCGACAAGTCACGCAACACAGACATCAAGATTCTCAGAAGCAAGGGGCTTAGTTGTTATAGCCGTAAGTTCGGTGTCACGGAATCTACAGATCATACCCGAGCGATATTTGCAACTTTCCATGAAGACGGGACACCGGCCGTCCAGGTGGATTCTCGTTGCCATTATCTTATTTCCTGCCTGGAGGGTGGCTGGCATTATCCAAAGGACAGTGAGAATGACGGCAAACCAGAAAAGGACGGCATCTTTGAACATGGTGGAGATGCAATCAGAATTCTCATGGCTAGCACGGTCAAGCCCAATGATATAATAATGCCTCCATCCTACCAGGTGCGCAGGCGTTTGGTGAGAACATTCGGCGGAAGAGTGATAGGTAGCAAGAAGGAGGTCATCCATACATGAGCGTCTTTTCAGGCTTGAAATCGTTTTTCCGTAAAGACTCGGCTCCAGTGTCAATAGGGAATAAGAAGGAAAGCATCGGAATACCTATACATCAGTTGAATGATGCTGACGCTGCGGATCAAGTGGTCTCTTGGTATACCTGGAGCCAGGGCAGAAAACGACAAGACAATAAACGTGCGGAACGATACCGGAACATTTTTATGTGCAAGGACCCACCACCCTCGGAGTTCAACGTCAGCAGTGGAGACCCCGAAGAGGACAAGCGGCTTTATTCCGATACATATTTACCAATGGTATCGGCCATGGTTGAGGCAGGGGCGGCTCAACTAACAGGGACTCTCTTTTCACGACCAGACTATATGCAAGCGGTAGCTGATCACCCGGTGGATTTCTTCTCGCAGGAACTCATCAGTGAGCACATGAGACGTCGACACCGGCAGATGGACTTCAAGGACACGATATCGGAAACAGTGCAATCGGCCCTGATGTACGACTATGCAGTAACGCGTTGTTATTGGAAAATAGCCGCTGGCGAAAAGAAAAGTAGGCGAACACAGACAAACGTCGTGGAGCTAGGCCCAATATCGGTCAATCGGCGGGAAACTTTCATGGACCGAAACCCCGCCATGGTTATTGATCGACCCGACGTGGAATTGCTGGATTATTTTCTCACATACCCCGACTACGATTCAAAAAATGATCTTGAAGGTTCAGAGTTTTTCATTGACGTCTATTATCCTTCTCTGACTCTGCTGAAAGCACTTGATCGTGGAAGAAACCCAAATATGGGGTTCTTCTATAATATTGATTTGGTCATACGCCAGCACTTGAAATCGAAAGGTGTCAAGGATCCAAGTGCTGCTCAGGTTGAGGCGTGGCCGCTCGACGACTCGGACGATCCCGCTGAGCGCAACTTTATGAAGGGCGGCACTCGAATCAAAGTTGTCCGATGTTATACACCCTACGAGATAGTGGAAACCTGTATGGGAATCCCAATTCGGCGACACCGCATAGAGGGATATCCCCTCCAGTTATGGAAAACGGTTTTGCGGCCACAGGAATTCCCGGGGATGGGGATGATTGAGCGTCTCGAGCGACCACAATATGATGTCAACCTAATTCTAAATCTAAAGCGGGACTTTCAGAACTTCGTAATGAATCCCATAGCCATTTTAGACGAAAGCATTTGGCCTATGGGAGAAGAGGGTGATATCCATCTCTACTCCGGTCGCACATTCAAAAATGAGAGCGGTCGGCCGGCATCAGAGATGATTTCAGTTGTCAAACCGGGACTTGATATTTCCGGTCAAGCCAACGAAGAACTCGGGCTTCAGCTTTCGTTGGCTGAACGTGTTGGTACTGGTCCTAATCCGCAGGGGGCATTTAGCAAGGGTAGAACGACCGCCAGGGAAACCACAGAGGTCTCCATCGGCACATCAACGAAGGCTCTAAGGATAACGGAACGATGGGAAGATAAATGCCTGGAGAAAATATACACGACCCAGTTTTATCTTGAGCAAACAAGGATGACGAAACCAGAGATACTCTCTCTTCATGGTGCTAAGGGTTATGAATACTTCCAGGTAGCCAAAGAAGACTACTTCTGGCTTGGGGAACCACGAATGGAAATGAGGGGAACCTCTTATCTGGCCGAAGAGTCAAGTGCTGAACAAAAATTCTTTACTGGGATGAAGTTTGCCCTTGCAGCTCCGCAGTTACACAATTTACCGAACATATTCAAGAGAATGTGGCAAATACTTGAGCCACGCCAGTGGTCTGAGTTCCTTCGTGGTCCCGGGGAGGCCGGTCACGATGTACCTCCTGGTATTGAGAATTACATAATGGCTCGTGGACATCCCGCTGAAATATCACCAATGAATGATGATTCTGAACATCTTCGTTCTCACGAAAAGGTGCGTCAGAGTGTCGATTTCCAGTTGTGGCCGAAATCCTATCAGCACAATCTCGAACAACACATCTTCGACCACAGGCAGCAAATGAGTCAGAAGCAACCCCGACAGACAATCAATTCCGGTCTTGGTTCACAGCAGGACGAAAGTGATTCACTTAGAGGTATCAGGGGGCTGGTGACAAAATGACAGAAGAGGAACAAAAACAGAAACGAATACGTGCCTTATGGAAAGAGTTCGTGAACCATTACTGTATGGGAATACTGATCGCCGAATGCGAGACGAAAGTTGAAAAGATGGAAAAAGCCCATCAGGGAAAACCATACGATAAGGCAAAGGAACTCTACATAGAGGCTGAAGGTGCAAGAAAAATGCTAGCCTTTCTTAAAGGCAAAGTGTCAAACGCAATACGATAGGAGATTTGTATGTGGATTCACAGAGACGAAGGTTCTGGCGGCGGTGGAGCAGCTGCGGCGGACGATGCTGATCCCAAAGATCAGGATCAAGGCGCTAACGGCGGCGACGGAGACGGTTCCGATGTGAATGGTGATGTCGATTGGACTACTGAAGGACCAAAACTGAAAACAGGTCTTGATAGTCTCAAGGCGAGCTTCGATAAACAGGCGAATGAGCTTGGCGAGGTTCGTAAAAAGGCTTCCGAATTTGAAACTTGGAAACGAGCCCTGCAGGAAAATCCCAAGACAGCATTGCCGGCACTTGCCAAAGAGATGGGGCTGGATGTAGCGCTGAAAGAACCCGTTAGCCCAGACACTTTACTCAAACAGTTGGGTGATGATGGCCAATTCTCCGCCGAGAAAGTCGTCGAGTTGGTTAAACATCTTAGCACCGCAAGCAGGGATTCCATTCTCAAAGAAATGGAACCCACCGTGCGGGCGGTGCACCACGCCCACCTGAGAACGGAGTTCCCCGATTTCGATGCGGGTACTGATGGCCGGAACGAATTGCAGACGCAATACAAGGCCGGCCTAGTTCCACAAGACAAACTTCTTCACCTTGCCTGGCGAGGCCAAAATCTCGATGAGGCCGTAAAGGTTGCGGTCGAGAAGGCCGAAGCGGGTAAGGAGGCGGAGTTTGCCAAGAAATTGGCGGATATGGGTCTACCGGGTGGTTCAGCAGGACAGGCCGCAAGGTCTAAACCCAGCGATCAAGGTATGACGAAACTCAGCGATAAAGTTAAGGAACACGCCGATAAGTCTGCCTAATCGCAATTTTTTGTAGGAGACTACAATGCCGTTTCCCAAAGACGCAACATATACGTTCGATGTGCGGGACACGGGTGATTTTACCGCTCTCTCGATAGATCCGGCCAAGCCTTATGAGCTTGGACCGGACCTCTGGCGGAACAAGCCACATATCAATGTCGCTCTGTCGTGGGCTATGTCCCACGGTGGAACTGATCCGACGAAGAACCACTTGTTCGGTCATTTCGAGAAGGCGCCCCTGGCTAACTGGGTAGAGTATATTGGAGACGATGAGGCTTCACAGGCCACGGCCACGGTGGGCATCCGAGATGCCACCTTGCGACTGACAAACGAGACTCGTCTTTTCAATCCACGTACCGATGAGATCATCAAGGTCAAGACGATTGGCGTTGTCGCCGATCAAGCGGCAACGGTGATTCGTCATTACGGTCGTGGCAGTGCAACGGATTATCTGAAAAAAGGTGATCTGCTACTGATTCTTCCCCCAGGTAAAGTACAGGGATTCACGGTCGGTAAAGGGATCACTGGATCCAAGGAATTCAAGCAGTTTGCAACTGGTATCGTCGATTGGCCCGTCTCCCTGACGGATACCGAGGCGTCAGAGTTCGATGTCACGGGCGATCCATTCCAAATTGCTCTGGACGATGCTTGGATGCAGGCCAAACATCAACTCGAAAGCGAATTGATTTTTGGCGGCAAGACTGCCCTAACCGACTCGGGTGATACTGAGCCCTCCCATACCTCTGAGGGTTTGCTCAATCACATAAACACTAATGTCTGGATTGCCAGCCACAATTTCTCATGGCGTGACTTCTGTGATGCCTTGATGGAGTGGCAGACAATTGCCAAGACGCCAGGTGTGCTGTTGACGAGCAAATCCTTTATCTACTGGTTGGCGGCTCAGAAGGAAGGTGCGGTACAGGTCAGTCAGGACGACAACGGTATCGGCGTGAACGTTCAATATGTCCGTACCCCCGACGGTGATTTCCCGCTGTTGGAGGTCGAGGCAATGAACGAACACCCGCTACTGGCTGGATACTGCATTGGCGTACCGGATGGACACATCAAATACCGCCCGCTGGTTGGCCACGAAAACCTTGAAATTGCTTACCGTCCAATTAACCTGGAAAGTGTGATGCGCAAGACGGGTCACATTTACGGGCAGGCTGGATGGGAATTCATGCTTGAGGAGAGTTTCATGGTCGTCCGCGGCGTCCGCTTTTAAGGAGGCATGAAATGTCTTATATCGCAACAGTAAAGACTGTTCGGACGGGCGTTGTGCGGGATGGTGTTGATAAGTCCGTGGCAGCCAAGTTGCCGCTCATGTTACTATCGCTGCAACCACATGCGATATGACGTTTGAACAGGGAGCCACGACTGCCGCTGCCGCGGTGACAACTGGTGACAATCCCGGAACCAGTGGAGTTATCAACATATCCGATTACACCTACGTTGCCCAGGTGGTTGATGTTATCAACGCATCGACCGACTGGGAGGCTTGGATGGTTGATGCTCCCGGCGACGCATTAGTTGAAATCAGTGCTGGTAATGGTGTATTTGTCACAGGTGCTGACCAAGACTGTACTGGTGCCAACGGATACGCCGTACTTCTCGACACATCTCTCTTGACTGCTGAGGAGTATTATGCCGGTGTTACCTTCAACGGCCCTTCCAACACCCCGCACCCGCACGATGCGAACACGGAACACCTGCTCTTAGAGATACGTGCTACGGCTACCTATGGAGCCGGAGTCGAGACGATCACTGTTTACGCTTGTGATGATGTACTCGGCACAGCCGAGGTTATTTGGGGTCCGATCAATCACAGTGCTACTACTGCAACGGACACCATCAATCTCAACGGTGCTCCCATCACCGGAACGGACGGAAGAAGGATTTCGGTTAAACTGGCCAATGACACTGGTGCGCACACAGTGACAAGGTTGGTTTTAGCCAGAGAGTCCATTGTCAAGGGCCCCGCCTTGAGGGCTTCGCACATGTATGCTCGACTGAGTATCTGAACGTAAACGGGGGGTGGGATAACACCCGCTCCCCAAAAATAAGGAACTGAGACTATGCCAATTCACGAAGTAACCTTCCCAATGATGAACCATGACCTCGAAGAAGAGGACTTGCCGGTCGTGGCAGTCTTTTACTCTCAGAAGCTCAAACACGCACGGGTGAGAATTGACAGCGTTCAAGAGCAAGCGGGTTTCGGTGGAAGGATGGAAAGAAAAACCGGCACAGGTTTTGATGTTCTCTTTCGAGTCCACAGGGCTTATGTCAGAAACTCCAAAGTCCTGAAAATGATGATGGCACATCCGATGTTCCGACACACAAGCGGTTGGGATATTGACGAAGAAGACCCCACGGGTTTCTGGCGGGCCATGGGGATCGTCAAAGAGATAGAGGTTGTCGAGACAAGGCTTAATTTGAGGGCAGCCGAAAAGCCAGAATTGCCGAAACTTGCGGAGATAAAGTCAAAACTCCGTGCGTGGGAAAAAGCAACAGAAGAAAAAGAGGTAGTCAATGGCGGCGACAGCACAGATAGTTCAGGAGCTGATGGAAAGGCTGGGATCAAACAAACCAGCGCTGCGGTCAAAAATTGAGACCCTGTTGGGCGATACCGCCCGACACATGCTACTGCAAAACGAGAGTCGCTTTAAGGCGCTGTGGAAGACACAGACGATCTCTGTCACGACAAGCAGTCGGGAATATATGTTGAATCCCGATTTTCGGACAGTTGCGGAATGCTATGAGGTAAACACTCTTGGTGAACCCGTGGCTGAGGTCTACATCATAAGCAAAAAGGAAATACGGCGCCGTAAAATTGATGATCTCACAACTGACGATCATTACGGTTGGGTTGAAAAAAAGGTGGTCAGCAATATCCCGGGCTTCTATCTTACGCTGTCCGATGACCCGAGTCAAGCCATGACCTTCGAGTTGGATTACTATCGGATACCAATAACCGACGATGTAACAATTATATCAGACATCGACACTCTCAAGCGGGGCGTGTTGTCTCAACTGCCAAACGAGAACCCAACCTTTCAGATTGATATAGCTGTCTATGAGGGTCGGGTCGCTAAACTCAGGGAGCCAGTGTCTCGGGTTCAAACCCGCAACCGTATTCGTCCTTCTAAGCGGATAACCGAACATAATGTACTGATGAGAAAGTCGGGTGGTGGCAAATGAAAAGGATTGTATTCGTAATTCTGCTCTGTGTTCTATTGGCGCCCCTTGTCTCGGCTGAAACCTTGACTCAACTGAAGACCAGGTTCCGCTATACGATTGATGAGGTCGATGCAAGCAAGGCATACTTCACGGATAGCTCACTAACTCATTTGCTCAATCAGGCCATGTTTTGGGTCAACGACGTCGGTGGCTTTTATGAGAGGGTAACTAAGGTTCAGTACAGCACGAATGTTATTGAACTACCAGGAGACTGTAGTGCCGTCAAGGATGTTATTATTCGAGTCGAGGGTTCCCAAAAGCGACTTTTGCCGTTTGGGTCTGACAGCATAGGTGCCACCTGGTC
>Ga0307431_1001975_pt1 | contig 11140 bp, 9 predicted proteins | sample SalMarWE160170MG_FD_202155 | JGI IMG/M metagenome (GOLD analysis project Ga0307431, IMG submission 202155) | Salt marsh sediment microbial communities from the Plum Island Ecosystem LTER, Massachusetts, United States - WE1603-170 | ecosystem: Environmental > Aquatic > Marine > Intertidal zone >... | reverse complement strand
CCGAATCACGGAACGCAATGTCTTCTTTGAGAGATTCCTCACGCTGATTAAAGGACTTCACGAGGCAAGGATTGCCCATACCGATCTCAAAAAAAAGGACAACGTTCTCGTAGTAGATGGCAGGATACCTTATGTGATCGATTTCGGAGTAGCCGTTCTCAGAAAATCCGGTTTTGCGCCTATAAACCACTATCTATATAACCTCGCGAGCACGTTCGATTTTAATGCCTGGGTAAAATTGAAATATGATGGCAAGTATGAAGATCTTACCGAGGAAGACAGCGTCTATTATAACAGGACACTCGTAGAGAAGGTTTCTCGCTGGATCAAGGATACGTACCTCATCGTGAAAAAGGCCGTGATGGGATAAGAAGCTTGAAGAACATGGCCCCCTACCCCTCAGTACCCCCCACCACAATCTGGGGAATCCTCACGGTAGGTTGTGCATCTGAAACGGGAACCCCCTGGCCATCCTTGCCGCAGGTGCCTACCCCAAACCCCAAGTCCGTGCCTACCATATCGATCTCTTTCATGATCTTCGGGCCATTGCCGGTTAACGTCGCTCCCCTCACCATATCAGCTCTATGCCCCTTTTCCAGGAGATAGCCCTCGCTGACCTCGAACACGAAGTTGCCGTTTACAGTATCCACCTGCCCGCCGCCCATCTTGACCACAAGAAGGCCTTTCTCCACCGATCGGGCTATCTCATCCGGATCTGAGTCCCCTGATGCAATGAAGGTATTTGTCATCCTGGGAATCGGTGTATGACGGTACGATTCCCTCCTTCCATTCCCCGTTGATTGAACGCCGTCCTTCATTGCCGCCAGTCGATCGTACATATAGCCCTTCAAGACCCCGTCCTCCACGAGCACTGTCCTTTGGCCGGGTGTCCCCTCATCATCTAAGAAAAAAGACCCTCTTTTCGACTCGATCGTGGCGTCATCAATAATAGTAATCATCTTTGAGGCTACTATCTGCCCAATCTTCCCGGAGTACACGGAAAGCTTTTCCTGCGCCAGATCTGCCTCAAGCCCATGCCCTACAGCCTCATGAATCATGGTTCCGCCTGCGCTGCTCGAGAGAACCACAGTCATGGTCCCTGAAGGGGCAGGTCTGGCACGGAGCAGATCAACCGCCCGTTTTGCGGCCAGCGAAGCGATCTCTTCGACCCTGTCTTCCGACAAGATCTCAAATCCCTTTGCCTCAGCCACCGGCTCATAGCCTGTCTGTATGGTATCATTCTCCCGCGCAACCACATGTACCAGGAACACCGTGGACACCCTTTCTTCACTTGTGGAGTATCCTTCGGTATTCGCCGTAAAAACCCTTTGAACCTTGCTGCCATATACCACCCTTACCTGTTTCACGCTCGCATCAAAAGACCTCGCTACCGTGTCCGCCAGGCGAAGGAGTTTGGTTTCAGTTCTGATCGGAACCTCTGCCGGATCCTTGAGTATGGGGAATCTCAGGGGCCTGGCCGGGATTTCCCAGTATCTGGGGGAATAGTCCGATCTTCCCTCCAAGACTCCTGCAATCTGCTTTGCCAGGGAGAGGACGCTCTTTTCTTTGAGCTCATTTGTATACGTATAGGTGCTTCTCAGGTCCTTTATTGCCCGTAATCCTATACCTCTATCGCGACCCCCCACGACCTTTTCCAGCTTCCCATCCTCGAGCACAATGGTTTTAGTTTCGGTATCTTCAGCGTACAGATCCGCAAAAGAGACGCCTTTCTTCATGATCGGTCTGAATATCGAATTGAGATCCCAGTCTGTAAACATTTCTTATCCTCTTTCAAATTCTCTTACGTTTCCTCTGTTCGCACCCCATCAGGATCTATCCTGCAGGCAAGAATCCTCCCATTTCTGGTATGCTTCAAGATATCCTCCCATGCCTCTCGCAATCTCTCAATCGCATCGGTCTCGCCAATGGCCCATACCGACCCGCCCCCTCCTGCCCCGGCAAACCTGGCGCCACAACCCATCTCCTCTGATTTCCTGATCAGCTTTGAGATAACTTCGGTGAATGCCTCAGGGGTTATCTTCCTGCGTATTGCCACTTCATCTCTAAGCGCTCCTGCCGCTTCCTCCCATCTGCCCTCCCCTAGGAAAGAGGCAAAGCGGTTGACAATTTGATTCGCCTCTATCCAATCGTGCCTTGTCCCTCCTCCCAAAAATCCCTTGATCCAACGCCTGTTTATCCTCGTTGAACTATGTCTCCTTCCGCTATATGCCACCAGCATCCTCCGGGACATGTCCTCATATCCCTTGCGTTCTACTATCGTCTCCCTCTCAAATACCCTCCCTTCGCGAGAATAGCTCCAGCGCCACGCATGTACACCCCCGAAAACAGCTGCTCCCTGATCCTGCATGCCGCATCCGCCTCCCCGTATCCCATCCTCAAGCTGGTATGCGAGGTGCAGGATATCCCTTCTCTCAATCTCGGCTTGGTTCAATAAGGCCTTAGCCATGGAAAAGGCCTTTATCGCTGCCACTGCAGCGGTGCTCGAACCGCCTAGACCTGCATTAACAGGGGAAGATGAATGAATTGATAGCTCTACTCCATGCATCATAAAGTGCGCTGCGATAGCGAGAAAAAGGCCAAATGGCGAGTCGAAAGGCGCCTCTATGAGCGGGTATGACTCTTGATGAGGATACACATCAGAAGAAACCTTGATCCACCCCGATTTGAAGGGCAACAGAGAAACGTAGGTGCGCAAATTGAGGGCGATATTCACGGTGACCGGGTTCAATCCCTCGAAGGGAAGGGCCATTGCTTTGATGTCCCATGTGCCGCCCGCATCGATCCGGCACGGAGCCGAGCTTTTTATGGGGTTTTCTTCAAGCAATTCCCTTATCGATATACCATAGAGGGCCATGTATCTCCTTGTCCTGATTCACCATTAAAAGAAAGGATCTGTCGTAAAATGGTGGATAGGGCTACAGGAGTTTCTTAAAACTGGCAAAGGCTGCATCGATTGTCTTTTTTAGCGCTTCCTCATTGTGTGCCAGAGAGATAAACATCGACTCGAAGGGAGACGGCGCAAGGTAGATCTTCTGGGCCAGCATATCCCGGTAAAATGAGGAGTATAGTGAAGAATTAGTCTTTTTGACCGCGTCGAAATCCGTCACGGGGTTGCCGGTGAAAAAAATAGATCCCATCGAACCTACCCTGTTAATCACAATATCGACTCCAGCGCTATCCGCAGCCTCTTTGATTCCGGAAAACACTAGTTTCGACTTCTCCTCCAGCTTGTCATAGATCTCCCTGTTCTTCAAGATCTTGAGCATCGCCATGCCCGCAGCCATAGCCAATGGGTTGCCTGAGAGCGTACCGGCTTGATACACATCTCCGGTAGGGGCAATGCGGGACATAATATCCATCCTGCCTCCATATGCCCCTACGGGTAGTCCGCCTCCTATGATCTTGCCCAGACACGTGAGATCCGGCATGACGCCGTAAAGCTCCTGCGCGCCGCCAGGGCTTACCCTGAATCCCGTGATCACCTCATCGAATATGAGAAGGATGCCGCGTTCTCTTGTGATCCTCCTCAGGCCCTCGAGAAAACCGCTCTCCGGCAGTACCACCCCCATGTTCCCTGCAATAGGCTCTACAATAACCGCTGCTATCCTTCCTTCATATCTCTCAACCGCAATCTCCACAGCCTCTAGACTATTGTACGGCAAGGAAATAGTAAGCCGCGCCAGATCAACAGGTATCCCCGGGCTTCCCGGTATGGAAAAGGTAGCCACTCCCGAACCGGCGTTCACCAGACAGCTGTCACTATGGCCGTGATAGCAACCGTCGAACTTAATGATAACATCCTTTCCGGTGAATGCCCTCGCCAGACGAATAGCACTCATCGTAGCTTCCGTGCCGGAGTTAACCATCCTCACCATCTCTACCGACGGCACCGTTTCCACGATCATGGTAGCCAGATTAACTTCCGCTTCAGTAGGGGCCCCGTAACTCGTTCCGTTCTCTAAGGCCTCGTTGATTGCTTGAATTACCTCCGGAGGCCTGTGGCCAAGTATCATAGGTCCCCAAGAACCGAGGTAATCAATGTACCTCGTTCCCTCCACATCCCATAAAAAGCAGCCGTCGGCCCTCTGGATGAAAGGCGGATCGATCCCTACCGCCCGCCCGGCTCTCACAGGGCTATTGACCCCGCCGGGGATAACCTTTTGCGCCGTCAGAAATAGATCCTTTGATCTTTTTTTCACAATGCCTCTCCTTAAAAATATTCGGGGCTCGTTTTTTTGAATTCCCTGCGCGTGAAAAGATAGACATAATCCTTGATCCCGGTCATATCCGCTATCCTCCCCACCGCCTCTCGGCACTGTTTTTTGCTTTTGCCATGCACCATGGTAAAGAGATTGTACTTCCATGCCCCAGTTGGTTTTCTCTCGTAACAATGGCTGACCTCCCGAACACCCGCCATAAGAAGACCAATCTCATCTATCTGATCCTCTGGTACATACCATGCAACCATGGCATTTGCCTTGACGCCGGCCTTCAGGTGGTTTACCGTGGCACCGAATCGCCTGAGCACGCCTCGTTTCTTAAGTCCCCTTACCCTCTCGAGCAGTTCTTCCTCACCTATTCCAACCCTGCTCGCCACTACAGCAAAGGGAGTGGTCGTAAGGGGGAGATCAGCCTGCAGATGGCGTATTATTTGCTTTTCAAGATCATCAATCACGACTATCGCACTATCCAATGCCCTTACAGATGTCAAGAGAAAAGAAGAGACTATCAGGGCAATGTCAATATCGAGTTTATGTGTATCTTTTGCTTGTTGCATTGCTCTGAAGAAATTGCACTTGAAAACTCATTAAAACTCATATATGTTGCAATTCACTTGAAAGCCGCCAGCCTCTTCCATCATTAGGTTGCAGCGGTGCGGCCTTCAAGGAAGAGAAGAGCGCTTTTTGTTTCATAGAATCAGGGACAGACATGGATATAAAAAGGGATTACTACGAGGATATACAACTTCTCGACAGCAAGGTGCTGTGGTTCTGGTTCCTGATGCTCATAGCTGCCCTGATTACCTTCCCGTTCGTGGCATCGAATTACTACATCTACATTGCCAATTATATGGCCATTAATATACTGGTCACTGTAGGATTGAATATCCTGGTAGGCTACACCGGCCAGATATCACTCGGCCATGCCGGATTCTTTGCCATAGGGGCGTTCGTTACTGTTCTGTTGATGAGCGAGTTTTCGTTTCCCTTTTTCCTCGCACTTGCCTTGAGCGGGCTCCTCGCTGCCCTATTCGGCTTTATCATCGGGCTTCCTGCGCTGAGGCTGGAAGGTCCCTACCTCGCCATTGCGACCCTGGGTTTCGGCATGGCCATTACCCATATAATAGGCCGCTGGGAGATCTTTGGTGGAAGGATGGGCATCCAGACTCCTCCTCTTAAGATCTTCGGTTTTCTTCCCATTACCACCGACAGAGGTCTCTACTTCATCATCGTGACTACCACGTTTTTGCTGATATTGGCCGCTCGGAACCTCATGAAAACAAAGATCGGCAGGGCCTTTATCGCCATACGGGACTCCGATATAGCCGCAGCGACCATGGGTGTTAATCTCACGTACTATAAGACACTGGCATTTGCAATAAGTGCATTCTATACGGGAATTGCTGGTGGGCTGATGGCCTTTATGCTCGGCTTTATCAATCCCAGCAGTTTTAACTTTATCCTGTCCATCTACTTTCTGGCGTTTGTTATCGTAGGAGGAGTCGGAACGATCTTCGGCTCGATCATGGGCGGTTTGGTGATGACATGGTTGATCCTTATGCTGGATAAGGTCCAGGATCTGGCCTACATCGGGGATATCCTCATGACCATCTCAGAGAGATGGATGAGCGTTACAGGGATTCACAATGTATCCAGCATCATCCTCGGCCTTATTATCGTTCTTATCGTGGTATTCGAGCCGCTGGGTCTCTACGGATTCTGGATACGGACAAAGATATACTGGAAGACCTGGCCGTTTTAGGTAGTGGAGGAATGGAGTGGTGGAGGAATGGAGGAATGGAAAATGCGTCTCTCTTTTGCAAGGCTCCATTACTCCATATCTCCATTACTCCCATAACTTTTTGAAATAAGATCTGATTTATATATAAAGTACGGTATGTTATGCTTTTCCAGCTCATTGTAAGCGGTATTTCGATCGGCAGCATCTATGCCCTGGTCGCACTGGCAATGGTCATCATCTATAAGACCTCGGAGGTTCCGAACTTCGCACAGGGGGAGATGTCCATGCTCTCCACCTTCATCGCATTTATGCTTCTGGCCTCCTATGGGCAATCATTCCTCGTCTCCTTCACGGGCGCCCTGATATTCGCCGTTGCGCTGGGAGTTTTTTTAGAGTTCGTGTTCTTGAGGCGGGCAAAAGATCCCAATGTCCTGAGCCTTATCCTCATCACCCTGGGATTTGAGATGATGATCTATGGTGTTGCGAGCTGGAAGTGGGGCGCCGAACAGCAGAGCTTCCCCTTTCCGGTCTCGGACTTTGACATAGTCAACGTGGGTCCCGCGGTCGTTAGCTACCTGAATATCGCAACCCTTCTGGTCACCCTTTTATTGATGTTGATACTGTTTCTTTTTTTCAGATACACCAAGCTGGGAATTGCCATGAAGGCCACCCAGCAGAATATGCTGGCAGCCAGGATAAACGGCATCAGGGCCAACAGGATACTATCCCTCACCTGGGGAATGAGTTCCGCAATAGGGGCCGTGGCAGGTATGATGCTCGCCCCCATCGCAACACTGGACCCAAACCTGATGATGGATCCCCTGCTCAAGGGTTTTGCCTCTGCGGTATTGGGCGGTATGACCACCCTGGTCGGCTCCGTTCTCGGGGGCTATATTCTCGGGATCATCGAGACGCTTTTCGGCGGTTACGTATCCTTACAGTTCAAATCGATAGTGGCCTTTTTGATCATAGTCCTGGTTCTTTGTTTTAAACCCAGCGGCCTCTTCGCCAAACATTACGTGAGAAGGGTCTAATCGGTATATAACAGGTATTTTTTGCCTCGGTTTTTAGGATCTGGTGCTGAGAATTGGAATCTCCACAACGGATAATATCAATGAATGAAGATTTCTTTCGCGTTGAGGATCTATCCATAGGCTTCGGCGGGCTGAAGGCGGTCGATAAGGTGAGCTTTACGCTCGAAAAGGAGACCATCCTCTCAATCATCGGTCCTAACGGCGCCGGAAAAACAACGATCTTCAACTGCATAAGCGGCCTCTACATTCCAAATAGCGGCAGAGTGCTATTCAAGGGTGAAGATATCACGGGACTCAAACCTTATAAGATTGCCATGAAAGGGATCGCCCGGACCTTCCAGAATATCGAGCTCTTTTCCAGGATGACGACCATGGAGAATCTCATGCTGGGCAGACATCTGCACATAAAAACAGGCATCCTGAGCGGCGCCACCTTTTTTAGAAGAAACTCGAGGGCAGCCCGTGAGGAGATAAAGCACAGGGAGCGCATGGAACACATCATCGATTTATTGGATCTCCAGTACGCGCGTAACCAGTTTGTGGGAAGCCTGCCTTACGGGACCCAGAAACTTATCGAGCTAGGAAGGGCCCTTGCGCTTGAACCCGAGCTTTTGCTTCTGGATGAACCATCCGCCGGCATGAACACAGAGGAAAAGCAGGACCTCATCTTCTGGATCAAGGATATCCAGGATGAATTGAAGGTAACGATTCTCTTGATTGAGCATGATATGAGAATGGTCATGGATATCTCTGACCGCATACTGGCTATTAACTTCGGCAAACAGATCGGCGAGGGTTCTCCGGAGGAGATACAAAACAACCCCGAGGTCCTGAAGGCCTACCTAGGAGAAGAAGAATCGAGCTATGTCTCTTCTTGAGATCAAAAACATTGAAACCTACTACAGGCTCATCTATGCGTTGAAGGGCGTCTCCCTCGCCCTTGAGAAGGGCACCAACACGACTATCCTGGGCAATAACGGAGCGGGAAAATCAACCATACTAAAGACGGTAATGGGCCTCATCGAGGATCAGCCCGATAAGGGCACCATCGAATTTATGGGAAAGCGAATCGACAGAAAGGATCCCGAGGATATCGTTCGGCTGGGCATCTCATACGTGCCGGAAGGCAGAGAGGTCTTTGACGAGCTCACCACCAAGGAGAACCTTCTCATGGGGGCCTATCACCGGCGCGATAAGGCCGGGGTCAGGAGAGACTTCAAGAGGATCTACGATTACTTTTCCGTGCTCGAGGAAAGGCAGGATCAACTCGCCGGCACCCTCTCCGGAGGAGAGCAGCAGATGCTTGCAATAGGGAGGGCCTTGATGAATAGTCCAACGCTCCTGTTCTTGGACGAACCATCACTCGGGCTCTCGCCGATCATGGTCAAGGAGATATTTGATATCATAAAGATGATCAATGCAGAAGGTATTACTATACTCCTGGTGGAACAAAATGCCCGTATGGCCTTAAAGATAGCCCACTTCGGGCTGATCCTGGAAAACGGCCGCTTCGTTATGAAGGGGAGAGCGCAGGAGCTTATGGAGGATGAAGACGTAAGGGAGTTTTATCTCGGGATAAAACAGACTGAGTCTGCAAAAGGCTACCAGAGGTGGAAGAGAAAAAAAAGATGGAGATGATGAACGGCATGAACAGCGGCACTGTTCCACAGGTGTTCAGGGCTACAGTCCAAAAATACGGCGAGAGGGTCGCCATGAGGAAAAAGGAGCTCGGTCTGTGGCATGACATATCATGGAATGACTATTATCGCCTTGCCCGTTATGTTGGCGCCGCCCTTATCTCCATGGGCCTGGAGAAGGGGGACTGTGCCTCCATTATCGGGGATAACTGTCCCGAGTGGGTAATTATAGACATGGGCATCCAGTGCGCAGGAGGAGTGGCGGTCGGCGTCTACTCCACGAATGCCTGGCCCCAGGTCGAGTATGTGGTCCGAAACTCCAATTCCAAGTTCTTTTTCGTAGAGAACGAAGAACAACTCGATAAATGGCTCAATTTTCGGGATACAGTCCCGTTCCTCGAAAAGGTAATCGTGTGGGATCTTGAGGGTCTCAGGCACTTCAAGGACCCCATGGTTATGACCTATCAAGAGCTCCTGGACATGGGACGCAGTGTTATCGAAGGGGATCCCGATATAATCGAGAGGCGCATGAGCGAGGTCACGCTGGATGATCTCTCGGTCCTGATCTATACCTCCGGAACCACGGGTCCGCCTAAGGGGGCCATGCTCACCCATAGAAACGTGATGTGGATGGGAGAGGCAATCGCCAAGGATAACCAGGTGTATGATACCGATGAGGTGCTTTCCTTTCTGCCTCTCTGCCACATCTTCGAACGCCTCTTCTCAGTCTTCGGGCACATCTTCTATGGATATACCGTTAACTTCATAGAAAATCTGGACACGGTAACGGACAACATGAGGGAGGTATCCCCGACTGTTGGCTATGCCGTGCCCAGGATATGGGAGAAGTATCTTTCCGCCGTCTACATCAGGATGTCGGATGCAACATGGTTCAAGAGGATCGTCTTCGGTATTGCCCTTAAACTAGGCCAAAAACGGGCCACCCTCATGATGCACTTCAAGCCCGTTCCCCTCTCCCTGAAGATCCTCTTTCAGATCGCCTACATCGCCGTTTTTCGAAAGCTGCAGGAGCGTTTAGGATTTGACCGGCTTCGGGTGACCTATTCGGGCGCAGCACCCATATCGCCCGATGTGCTCCACTTCTTCCAATCTATCGGGGTCAATCTCATCGAAGGATACGGCCAGACCGAAGCTACCGGTGTTACCTGTGTCTCAAGGATCGGCAGGGTGAAATCCGGAACCGTGGGGCCTCCTCTTCGGGGTACCGAGGTGAAGATAGCAGATGACGGGGAGATACTGGTGAAATCTCCAGCCGTATTCAAGGGGTACTATGGAAACCCGGAGGCCACCGCAGAGGTCCTGAAGGACGGGTGGCTGTATTCCGGTGATGTGGGAGAGTTGGACGAGGATGGCTACCTCAAGATAACGGACAGGAAAAAAGACATCATCGTCACTGCCGGCGGCAAGAACATCACCCCCCAGTATATAGAGAACCAGCTAAAATATAGTTCTTACATCAATGACGCCGTTATTATCGGCGATAAGAGGAAATTCATCAGCGCCCTCATTATGATTGACGAAGATAATGTGGTCAAGTATGCTCAAAATAACAAGATCCAATTTTCAACGTATAAGGATCTGACGCAAAGCCCTGAGATCTTTCGGCTCATAAGCAAAGAGGTGGAAAAGGTCAATGAGGGATTATCCAGGGTGGAACAGGTAAAGAAATTCACCATCATCCCTAAGAAACTATACGAGGAAGACGGCGAGGTTACCCCTACCATGAAGGTTAAGAGAAAGGCCATCAACGAGCAATTCAGCGACTTGATTGAGGCAATGTACCGGAGAGGATAGCCCTTGAAATTTCTCGGCAGAAGGGTATCCTATGCAGAGGATACCAAGAATGAAAAGGGGTTAATCACATAACGAAAAGGAGGGAGAGGATGAAAAAGAGAAATCTGGTACTATTCTTGGCCTGCGCCATGGTCCTTTCTTTTGCCGCCGTCGATGGTGCATGGGCGGTGAGAGGTGTGACCGATACGGAGATACGGATCGGTCAATGGGGCCCACAGACCGGGCCGGCTGCCCTGTGGGGAGCAGTTGCGAGGGGATCAGGGCTCTTATTTAAGATAATCAACGAAGAAGGCGGGATACACGGCAGGCAGATAAAATATTTTCTGAGGGATGACGCCTACCAACCGCCCAAAACAAAGGCCATCGTAAAGGAATTGGTAGAGGACAAAGAAGTCTTTGCTTTTGCCTCGGGTGTTGGAACGGCTACTGGTATGGCGCTTAAGAAATATCTTCACAAACATAGAGTACCGTGGGTGGGTCCGGCAGCAGGCTCACCCTACTGGGCTTATCCCCCCTCAAAATACCTTTTTGGCGTATACCCCCTTTATTGCGATGAGGCATCAATTTTGGTTAATTATGCTGTCAAGGAACTGGGCAAAAAAAGAATAGCTGTTTTCTACCAGAATGATGACTACGGCAAGGTTGGTCTTGTAGGCACTCAGATTGCCCTGG